>ERZ1106943.1353-NODE-1353-length-25519-cov-4.006087_pt1 | contig 25519 bp, 18 predicted proteins | sample MGYA00403671_ERZ1106943 | MGnify/ENA primary metagenome ERZ1106943 (study PRJEB35170, sample SAMEA104062427) | human gut metagenome | biome: human gut; feature: human-associated habitat; material: faeces | place: Denmark | collected 2012-06-14 ...
CCGCCCGCATCGCCCATTCCCCGCCGTTCCAGACACAGGTGTAAGCATCGTAAGCGCGCCCAGCGTAAACAACTATAAACATAATTGCAAATACAACGCCGCCTGTCAGCCTGGGAGAAATGGAGGTCATTCCCTGCAGCACCAGGCACCCGCAAAGCATTCCGGCAAATAAGATTCCGCCCATAAAATAGCGGCTGTGTCCCGTCGTTGCCGCCCAGAGAATAAAGGATGCGGCATACAGCAGAAATAGGGTTCCCGTCCTGCTTCTGACCCGCTTCCAAATCCCGCCGCTCCCAGATACATCAGCGCCAGATCCAGGTTGTATTTCGCCGGAATCTCACTCAGACGGTAATCTGGATGCCGGATCATCGAATATGCCCACAAAAGAAACTCTTTTATATTGCTGGGTCCCCATCTCGGGTCCTTAAAGTCCGTTTCCCCAAAATACGGCGAATGAAACAGGCTGTTATAATAAGGATAAACTGGATTTTTCATCGCTATCCCATTGTAAATCAGGTACACGCTGACGGGAATCACCCCCGTCACCAGACACCCCAGAAACAGCTTCGGTGTCAGATACTTCCGGATTTTCCACAGATACAGAAGCACCAGCGGCACCAGATACACGATATTCGTCATCTTGAGGCAGAACAGGATTCCACCAAACAGGCAGAATAAAACCGCCTCGCGCTCCCGCTTCGCCTCATCCAGCCCGCGCAGAAGCAGAAATACCATTTCCAGCAGAAACGGCAGCGCCAGAAGCTCGACCATGTAGCTGCCGCTCTCCTGAATCAACTCCAGGCGGCTGACAATCAGAAATGCCAGTACCGGCGCAAGATGCTTCGACCAGCTGCATTTTCTTTCCAGCCGGTCTGCCTCCATGCTCAGGAACACCGTTACCTGCCGATAAACCACAAGCATCGCCAGTGCGTTTAACAATGTCCCCATCCGAAGCCCCAAAATCGCCCTGAATGGATAAAACATCCGGTCGCCCAGCCGGAAACCGAACATCTGGAACCGTCCCGGTATCACATGATAATGAAGGTTGTCCACAAATCCGGGTATCTGCGACAGCAGGTGATAGTTCTGCGTATCATAGCTCTGATCCGGGGCAAATCCCTTGACCGAAAAGAAAGCCAGGATGAACAAGCTTCCCGCTATAAAAAACGGGCTCACTCCCGCATGGTCCCATTCAAATCTTCCGATTGCCGCCATGACAGCGCCGCATAAAACGAGCGCTGCCGCCCGCGACAAAACCGTTCCCTGTGGTACATGTAAAAGCCATGCCAGAAGATCCAGCACTTCCAGCCACCAGATAAAAAGCGTATAGGCAAGCAGCACTACAAAGCTGCGGGTAGTGACTCTCCATTTTGCCGTTTTGTCTGCCGGCCTGTTTCCAAATAACATACTTTTCCCTTGTAATCATCCAGTTTTCTTCATGAACCTGCTGAATCATTACTTCCTTTCCATGAAACAAAATATATCTTAAAAGAAATATTCTTCCAGCATCAGGCACAGTGCATGGTACACCGGAAGATGCAGCTCCTGAATCTTAAATGTCTCCTGCTCCGGCACGACAATCGCAGTGTCGCTGTACCCACGGATCCGCCCGCCGTCGCGTCCCAGAAGCCCGATAACCTTAAGCCCCTTTGCCTTTGCCGTCACGGCTGCATACAGGACATTTTTTGAATTGCCCGAGGTTGAGATTCCGAGGAACACATCCCCCTCTTTTCCATATCCAAGCACCTGTTCCGCGTAAATCATGCTGCCGTCCACATCATTCATAAATGCGGTGGTCAGCCCCGCATGGCCGGTCAGCGCGATCGCCGGAAGTCCCTGCTGCAGCTTTTCGGAAAGTTCCGCTCCCATCTGTGGATCCACCGTTTTCAGTGCCTTTTCTATCTCTTCCGAAACTGGGCGTTTCTTCACAAACCCCTTCATCAGCTCGCCCACGATGTGCTCCGAATCCGCACAGCTTCCGCCATTTCCGGCAATCAGAAGTTTTCCGCCGCGCTCATAGCACTCTTTCAGCATCTCATACGCAGTGCGAATATCCGCTTTCACCGGTGCAAGAACCGGATAGCGGCTGATCAGCTCGTCTAGGTACTCGTATTCCTTCATGATTTCTATTTCCTCCTGTCAGGTTTTTCAATGTCTATTGAGCTTCTGCATCATAAAATAAATACTCCTGCTCAAACATTTCCAGATTGTTCTGCGCTTCTTCCTCCGGCACCGCTGTGTCGGATACCCGCGCAAGCATATTTCCATTTTCAAAAAACAGATCGGTCAGGCTGCCTCTGCGGATCAGCTCCCGCAGAAGATCCAGACTCCACTCCCAGCTTCCCGGTCCCAGATAGCCTGCTTCCGCGTAGACATAATCTGTCTTCGCATACGCCATATAGGTTTCAAACGCCTCCTGCGAGTTGACGAGTTCGACGTTGCCCCACGGCGATGTAATATCCTTATACGACTCCACATTGCACGGGAACTGCAAACAATACGGATGCGTTCCAAATGCGATCACCCGGTTTTCCGGATCCTGCGACACTTCCTGCCAGATCAGCGTGTTTCCCCTTTCCTCCATCCGCGCCTGTTCCTGCGCCCGGTGGTTGACACGCCCTTTATTCAGAAGATGAATCTCCGAAAATCCAGCCGTCCACGCCCAGCTGCTGATCGCCGTGACAATCAGATTTAGTACCAGCAACGGCGCCAGGCACTTCGACGCGAGCGGATAAAAGCCGATTTTCTTAAAATACACCATCGCCCGGCATGCCCCCAGAATCAGCATAGAATACAGAAGCATGAAATAATTTCCGTCGATCTGGTAAAGCATCGACAGGCTAATCAGGCTGACGAGCACAAATGGGAAGAAAATTACCAATGCCGCGTTCCAGATATGGGACTGCTCATCTCCCTTTTTGGAGAAAATCCCATAAAGCACCAGCATCACAATCAGCACCGCCATCAGCGAGGTTCCCCACGCCAGAATTACATGCCCCATATCTTCACCCTGCGGCTGCATCAGCATCTGCCAGATGCGCCGCGCCAGCACATGAAGCGTTGATTCCTCCTGATAATTCTGCGGCAGCTCCGAGGTAGCAAATGGGTATTTCATTTTAAAACCAAACCATGCAAAAATCGAAGTAAACACCGAAGTGACCGGCATTCCCGTGATCTTCATCGTCCGCGCCCAGATACCGGCCAATGCCCCAAACGGCAGGCATAATGAGCCAATCAGGCGGACCAGATGGTGAAACAGGTCAGCCGCCGCCCCGCGCTCATGAAACCAGAACCTCAGAAGGTACAGCCCCATCATGCCAAATACGGCAGTGGAAAAGACCAGGGAGGTCGGCTTCATCGTGAGGGACAGGAAATAGGAACCGGCTGCCCCGGAGAGGAATATCCAATGATTTTCATACACATGAATATACTGAAAGAAACATCCCAGCATAATAAGCTGCAGCAGCCACGTAATCAAATCCGCCTTGGCTGTGAGCGCCATATTCATGATGCCCGGCACCGAAACCGTCAAAACAGCTGCCATAATTCCCGGCAAGACGCTGTGATACGTTAGTTTCTTCTCTGTCTCCTGCTTTCGATTGCCCGTCAGCAGCACCGCATTCCAGACCATCGCCCCGATTCCCAGAACTGCCAGCCAAAGGTTAAAGAACGTCAGGTAGCTGTGACTCGCCAGATCGCAGAGCGGCAGAGTCAGCACCTCAAAGCCCTTCGAATACACATAGACCATGCCGACCAGCCCCGGATTCTCATACAGCCCGGTTCCGCCTGCCACAATGTACTGGGAACGCACACCATACCAGAGTGTATCAAAGTCGAGTGCGATATTCAGGCGTCCCACCTGAATCAGGAACATCAGGGCACACCAGCCAGCCGCCAGCGTCCATGCCCGGCGCACCCGGCGCGGTATTTCCCGCGATGCCCCGCTGCCAGCCGGTTTGTTACTGTTCACGCATACGTGCCCAGTAACGGAATTTGCCGTGGCTTCGCATTTAAATACGGCAAATTCCTGCTGCCACCACGTTTTCTTACGGCACTTTCGGTTCCAAAAGTGCCTACCTGTGAACAGTAACGCCTGTTTCCCTGCCTCAATCACATGAACCGACACCTTGTCCCTGCCATCCAGCATCCAGGAAAGCATCTGCCATCCCATGATGCACTGGCAGGAAATCGAGGAAAAATCAAATCCCAGCGCCGCCACACCCAGAGCATAGACGCTCAGGCGCATCCAGGCGATTTTTCCAACGCCAAGGGCAGAAAGGAGGCAATACACAACGATTGCAAAGGAGGCGCCAAAAAGGAAGTCCATATAAAAAGAAAAATAAGACCGCTCCCAGACCGTTTCCCTGAAAAACACCCGTTTTCTCAAAAACCGCCCGATCGCCAACAGGCTAATCAGATACACCGCCGACACCACCATCGGCAGAAATACCACATGAATCCAGGAAAACACCAGCACAACCGCCGTCAGCCAGTACATCCGGCTGCGTCCGCGCTTCAAAAGCGCCAGCCCCCCAAAGATCAAGACTGCCAGAATCGCAATCTCCACATACATCCGTTTCGATTCCGTGAAATGAATGTAATCCGTAAAAAAACCATTTCCCGTAAACAGCGTTTTCGCCGGAATCAGAACCGCCGCCACACAGATCAGCACCAGAAAAAGACCAGCCATGCGCACGGCTGCGTCTGGTCGTCCGTTTTGTCTCTGATTCTGCATGTCGATGGTTCCTCTCTTTCTAGTTTATGTACTCCCGGAATCTTTTTGTGAGCCGCATTCTATATACGCCCGCCTAAAATCCCGCGCACCGCATCCAGCAGCGTCTCCGCATACGCATCATAACCGCCCGCCGGGCAGCTTCCGTCCTCTTTTATAAGTCCAGCCGCCCTATCTTCCGCATGTTCTTTTGCCCCATAGCCGGTTCCGACAAGGACTCCGGTCACGCCGAAGTTTTTTCCTGCCTGCGCGTCGATGCGCTTGTCCCCGATCATATAGGAATGCACCTTATCAATGCCCTCCGGCAGATCGCGCTCTGCCATCTCAAACATTCCCGTCTCCGGCTTGCGGCAATGGCATTTTTTCTTATAAAGTCCAATCCCATGCTCCGGGTGGTGCGGGCAATAGTAAAACGCATCTACGTGTGCTCCGTCACGCTCCAGCACCTCATTCATATAATCATGAAGGATTTTTACATCCGCCTCGGTATAGTAACCTCTCGCCACGCCCGCCTGGTTGGTAATGACGATCACCTTATATCCGGCCTCGTTCAGGAGACGGACCGCCTCTGCGGTACCGTCAATCAGCTTCAAATCTTCTTTTCGGTGAAGATAATTGACCTCCACGTTCATCGTGCCATCACGGTCGAGGAATACTACTTTACAGCTATTTTTACACATGGAATGTATACTCCTTATCCGGCATCTGCACCTGAATATCGCGGTAGTCCCAGCGGTCCTCATCGCAGATCCAGCTCTGAGCGCCGCGCAGTTCGAAATTCCAATCCATCAGCTGTCCGCCTGCCGCTTCCAGACGGCGCGCCACCTGATGTTTAACATTGTATGGGCAGTACACAAGAAGGAAGCCGCCGCCGCCAGCACCTAAAAGCTTTCCGCCGAGGGCGCCCGCTTTTTTCGCCTCGTCATAGAGCATATCAATCTGCGGATTTGTGATCTTGCTGCTCATCCGCTTCTTGCTCTCCCAGCCGTAATCCAGGAGGCGGCCAAAATTGTGGAGATTTCCCTTTAAAAGCTCGTCCTTCATCGCATAGGAAAGCGCCTTTACCTCGCACATCGCCTGAAATGCGTCCGGTTTCTTATAGTTGCTTACCTGATCCTTGATAATATTCGCGGATACATGGATATTGCCCGTGTAGCATAACAACAGGTTATACTGCAGCTCATTGATAATATCGCGGCGGATGCGGAGCGGGTTTACCACGACGTTGTTGCGTCCGTGAAATTCGATAAAGTTAAAGCCGCCGAAGGTCGCCGCATACTGATCCTGATAACCTCCGGAAATCCCCAGATCGATCCGCTCCACGCCGTAAGCCAGATCCGCCATCGCATAATTATCCAGCGTAATTCCTTTCCAGCGCGCCATCGCGGTCAGAAGACTTACCATGACGGTCGAGGAGGTTCCAAGTCCCGAACCAGCCGGAGCATCACACTGTAAATAAACCTCGCATCCCTGCTTGATATCCATCGCCCGCAACGCTGCCGTGACAAGATCCAGCCGTCCATCGCAGACGTAATTCTCCTTCGCATTGTACTTGACTGTCATATCAAAATCCAGGGAATGAACCGTGATCTGGTCATCATTCCTCGGAATGATCGAACAATATGCATATTTATTGATAGTACTTCCGATAATGGCACCGCCCTGTTCTACACAGAATGGTTCTACATCCGTACCGCCGCCGCCAAAGCTCACGCGCAGCGGCGCTCTTCCTCTGATTACCATGTAATGTCTCCTTTTCTTACGTCCTCCTGAAACCGGAAATAATCCTCCGGCACACCGATATCAATAAAATAGCCGTCATTTACGATGCCGCCGAGACGTCTTCCCTCCTGCATCCACCTGGGGATGCACTCATTTTCCAGCGAAACTTTTCCCTCCGGAATCTCGTCCAGCAGCGCCCGCTTCATCAGGTACACACCGCCGTTGATCGTGCCCGCCCCAGTATTGCCGTTTTTCTCATTAAAAGCGGTCAGCAGCCCGTCGGTCAGGCGCGCCGCCCCATAACGGGAAATATCCGGCACACCGCGCAGAACCAGCGCCATCTCCAGATTTTTTTCCTGCTGGATCCGGCTCAAATCACCGAAATCCATCTGATAAAATGTATCGCCATTCAGGACAAAAAACTGCTCGTCCGTCACATATTTCCCGGCATTCTTGATCGCGCCCGCCGTGCCGAGCAGCTCTTCCTCATACGCATACCGCGCCCGGATGCCAAACTGCGTTCCGTCTCCAAAATATTCTTCCACCATGCCGCCCTTATAACCGACGGCAAAAATAATATCATCAATTCCGCTTTTTTTCAGCCCCTGAAGCACATACTCCAGAAACGGCTTACCTTCAACCAGCGCCATCGGTTTCGGACGATCGCTTACCACACTGCGAAGCCGCGTCCCCAGTCCGCCAGCCAGAATGATTGCCTGCATACTGTACTTCCTTTCTGTCTGTTGTTTCCAACTCAAATTTTACTGTTTTTATACTGAAAGATACAATTTTTACTTTTGTAAATCTGTCAACCGCTATTAAGTCCAGTTTAACTTATATATCTTACCACATTTCCCTAGTGATTTCCACTAGATAGGGCGGTTTTATGCTACTCCAACTCCTGTTACTGTTCACACATGTGTGCCCAGTAACGGGAGCTTGTCAATGCTTCGCATTCCAAATCGGCATGATTCGACAGATTTTTTTATTTGGCAGACACTCTGTTCCGTGCTACAATCTTGGTTATAAATTGGGATTTGGAGGAAATGCATATGGCACGTGATATGACAAAAGGAAATATAACCGGACACCTGATTGCCTACGCGGTTCCGCTTGTTTTTGGAAATTTATTTCAGCAGCTCTACCATACGGTCGATTCGGTGGTTGTCGGACAATTTTACGGAAAAGAAGCATTGGCGGCGGTCGGCGCGGCGGGTCCGATCATGAATATCCTGACTTTTCTGATTGTGGGACTGTCACTCGGCGCATCGATTTTGATGGCAAGCTACTTTGGAGCAAAAGATTACCAGCATTTGAAAGATGAATTTGCGACCTCTGTACTCTCCGGACTGCTTTTGACCATCGTGCTCTCCGGAATCTCACTGGCCGGAAGCCGCCTGTTTATCCGCCTGACGCAGACGCCGGAAGAGATATCGGCGCAGGCATCCTTGTATTTGCAGATTATCTCGCTGGGTCTTATTTTTACCTTTTTTTACAATATTTTCTCCGCCGCCCTGCGCGCGATCGGAGATTCCAGAGCGCCGCTCTATGTCCTGATCCTGACAACCGTTGTCAATGTATTTCTGGATGTATTCCTGGTTGGCATCTGCCACCTCGGTGTTCCCGGTGCGGCAATCGCTACAATCATCTCGCAGGCAGTCTCTGCGCTCGCCCTCTTTGTCTATATCTGGTCGAAAGTGCCGCTCTTACGGCTCGGCATCCGGGATCTGAAACTGAAAACCTCGATGCTCAAAAAAACGATCGATTTCAGCTCCATTTCCGCCGTCCAGCAGACGATTCTCTACATCGGCCGCCTGCTCGTCCAGTCCGGCGTCAATGCACTCGGTGTCGATGCAGTTGCCGCTTTTAATGCCGTCTCCATCATCGACAGCTACGTGCTCGCCCCGGGCGACAGCCTCGCGGCATCTATCACGACGTTCTCCGCACAGAACCTCGGCGCGAAAGAGTATGACCGGATTCCGAAAGGGCTTCGGAAAATGCTGGTGATTGCAGAAATTTATATTATTTTGACAGCGGTGGTCGTGCTGTTCTGCCGTCACCCGCTGCTCGGCATTTTCTTGAAGCCGAATGAAACGGAGGCGCTGCGTCAAGGCATGTCCTATCTGGTGCCGATGGCTAGTTTTTACTTCATCAGTGGTATCACCAATACCTTTCAGGGATATTACCGGGGAATCGGGCACCTGATGATCACCCTGTTCGCGACTCTGGTGCAGATTCCGATCCGCGTTGTGATCAGTTATGCGCTGTTTGGACGGCTGGGAATTCAGGCTGTAGCGATTGGTACGACGATTGGATGGGCTTGTATGGTGGTATTTGAGCTTTTGATGTATCGGAGGTATGGACGGGTGGAAGCGCTGCGGAAGAACGATCGGTAATATAGAATGCTCTACCCGGTAGTCCAGGAAAGAGGCTGCAGCATACCGGCGTAGCTGGCTCTTTCCTTCCTTGGATAACTTTAAATTATCCTTACGCAAGAAAACGATCAGAAGCACATCCCCCTGATCGTTTTCTTTATTATATATAATTTTCTATCTTTTACTATTTTTTATTCAAAATCTTCCTTAATCACATCCCAAGCCGCATCGATACTGAAATGCTCGCGGATATAAACCTGCGTTTTCTCTGCCAGGTCTTCCAGGCGTTTTTCGTCTTTGTAGAGCTCTACGACTGTCTCGGCAAATTCGTCCGGCTGATCCTTGACGAGGAGAACTTTTTCTACATCCGGGATTCCCTCGCTGCCGACGGAGGTGGTGACGATGGGGGCACCGTTATAGATAGCTTCTACCACCTTGCCCTTAACACCTGCGCCGTAGCGGAGCGGTACCACTACAATCCGGCAGTTCCGGTACAGGTCTGCCAGTTCTTCTTCACTTACAAAACCTTTGACGATGATGCCGTTTCCAGGCTGTTCCAGTGCTTTGATCTCGTCGGTTACTTTGGAACCTACAATGTAAAAGTTGACCTTGATCTGTTCCCGGATCTTCGGGAATACTTCTTTCGCGAACCAGAGCACCGCGTCTGCGTTCGGCGGATGCGCAAAGCCGCCGACAAACAGGAGTCCTTCCCGTTTGGCGAAGTCTTTGTTCAGATTCTGTAAAAACTCCTCATAGACATATGCCGTGATCGCCTTGACCGGAATCGTCTCATCAACGGCGTGGATCGCCTCTTCTTCGACGTAGGACGGATAATAAGACACCGCCACTTTGTGGAAGAGTGAAAACTCGATCGATTTCCAATATTCGGATTCCTGACGCTTCTTCACATCGCCGGTCAGCTCATACTCGCGGAACTCACGCATAAAATGAAGGTCATGACCGTAATAAATCATCTTGATATCCGTGTGTTCTTTGATAAAATCCACATATTTCGTCGCGATATGCGGACGGTTCAGATATGCCACGTGGATATCTTTTCCATTTTTCACCAGCCAGTCCCAGATACCGGTCAGGTATTCCTGTCCGTAGAGGACCTCGATTCCCATCTGCTGCAGCGTAGACGTATATGGTTCCTCATGGAGGTAATTATCTCCGATAAACTTAACAACATATCCCTTTTTCAGGAACATTTTCAGGTACTGGAACGTTGTCTTGGAACCAGCGTCTTTGTCAAAGGTCGGCACATAGTGATCGATCACGACAATGATCTTTTTGCCCATGCTGCGCTCGCGTGCGCGGAATGGATTCGGATTGCCGTTGTTGACGCACTGGTTCTTAAACTCTTCTTTCCATTTTTCTTTGAGCTTCTCGCTGTTTTCCACCTGATACCGTTTCAGACCGGTTCCGTTGACATCCGTTCCGTTGGAAATGCCTTCGAAATGGATGACCTTGGATTTTGGCTGGTAAACGACGCGGTAGCCCGCTTTCCGTACCTCAAATGCCAGATCCGAATCTTCGCAGTACGCCGGGGCAAACCGCTCGTCGAAACCGCCGATCTGCTTCCAGAGTGCGGTGGATAAAAGGATCGCTGCGCCGGAAATATAGTCTACATCCTTGACGTAGTTATATTCTGCCTTGTCCGGATCGTCGAGGCGGCCGTAATTCCAGCCGGAGCCATCGCTCCAGATGATGCCGCCTGCCTCCTGTAAACGTCCATCCGGATATACCAGCTTAGACCCTACCATACCGATGGTGGAGTCAGATTCAATGAGATTTACCAGGGAGCTTAGCCAGCCTTCTGTTACCTGGGTATCGTTGTTTAAAAACATCACGTATTTGCCGCGCGCCGCCTTCGCCGCCTGGTTGCAGTTGCGCAAGAAGCCCTGGTTCGTCTGGTTACGGCAGATCACCAGGTTATCGGCAAACTCTGCCAGATGCTCGGTGGCATCGGTTGAAACGTCATCTGCGATGATAACCTCATAGCTCACATCCTTCGTATGCTCCAGAATCGACTGCAGGCATAGATAAGTATAGTGAATCTGGTTGTATACCGGAATCACGATGGAAACCGTCGGATTTTCTTCCTTCGGAAGGTGGATTTTTCCGTAGGTCAGGTACTCCTCACCGATCTCAAAATCACCTTTGATAAGGTTCTTTCCTTCCCCGGTCGTGTACATTTTCATCATTTTACCCGGATGAAGAATCGTCCGTTTCCAGTAGCCGAGCTTCTTGCGGCGTAGCGTGCCCTTTGGATAGCACCGGTTAAATGCCTGTCCGAGCTTGCGGCGCACCTTGAAAATGACCGCCTCATGACCATTTAAGTAGGTCAGCGTCTTGCCAAGCTCTGCATTTTCATGGCGCAGATCCGAAATGATAACGTCCAGATTCGCCACGTGGTTATTCGTCAGGCGCTGTACCTCCTGCACTTTGCGGAGTGCCGTATCTTTTTCCGAATTTTCTGCCCGGAGCGCATCCAGACGTTCGTTTGCCCTTGCAAGTTCTCCGTCCACATGGGAAAGATCGGCTAATGTCTTCGTCTTTACCATGTAATCTTCCTGGTAGGTGCGCTGGTTTTCCCCGTGCACGTACTCCTGGAAGCCGCGTTCCATTGCCTCATAAAGCGAAAGCAGCTTCTCATCCGCCTTCACATACTCCGGGAACTGTCCGATAAATTCCCGCTCGGCCTGACCGCCCAACAGACTCTTATAACGGCGGTAGAAATAAACCAGTGTCCTGTATTTCACAAAGCCAGCCGGAACCGGGAATAAAAAGACCCACTCATAGTCGATCGCATAGGTTCCGTCCGCCGTCACCAGCATATTTTCAAAAAGGGCGTCAATGTTGGAGGCGCTGTAGCTCTCGTCCGCAAGAACTGCCCCTAAAGAAGCCCATCCGCCGCCATTTTCTGTCTCTTTATCCCGATAGGAATCCAGCTCGCCCAGCGCATTAAATACCTTGATAAATTCCGGTGTCACCGCAAATGGTTTGCGTTCCTCCGGGCGGATGTTGTAGATCTCATCCATCGCAGCCCGGATCGCGGAAACCTCCGCATCCGCGCCCTGGGCAGTCAGAATTTCTCCCAGAAGTTCCGCCCGCGTTTTTCCCTCTAAATACGGAAAGACCGCTGTCATTCCCTCGTCCTGAAGCTCCGGTTTTGCCAGTTTCAGGGACGGATTCTGACGGTCAAGCACCTGATATTTTTCTTCGAAGGACTGGATGTGCGCCTTTCCCTCCGGATAGAGCGCCGTCTTCCAGACCTCGCGGGTTCCATTCTTTTCACGGATCTCTGTCCGGATCTGGAAGCAGTCTTCGCGGGTGCGGTTGTATTTCACATAGATAACGTCCTGTGAAGCATTCTCAGCTTCCGGCGCAGCCTGTCTCTGCCAAAAAACTAGAAATGCATTCGCAAATTCCGGGAACCGTCCGTCCTCGCAGGCTGCATCGAGCGCCGCCCCCATATCCATCAGCATATACTGCGGACAGTCATAGACCGGTAACACACCGGTCAGATCGCCTTTTTTCGGCAGATAGGCATCTGAAAAAATTTCTCCCGCCGTCCGGTAATCCGGCATCGGATAGTAAAATTCCCCGCCCGGAAGCAGCTGCTTCATTTCGTTCCAGGAAAGTGCGCCCGTCTCCCGCTCTGCGCCTGCCATGTATTTTACGCCAAACCAGTTGGAAGCCGCCGCAATCAAGGTTCCATGAGCAGAAAGAAGCTGTTTTGCGGCTGTCATCTGCGCCGCGCGTCCAGCCCTATCTGCCGCCGTCAAACCCCCGATCAGCACTACATATCCATATGTCCCGCCGCGCTTTTCCGCTTCCCTCGCATACGTCTCCACATCCGCACAGACATAGCGGATCTTCGTCGCCAGCTCCGGCTCTGTCTTGAAACGACGGCGTACTACCTCCAGATTTTCTTCGGAAACATCCAGTACCGTTACCGATGATAGACGTCTGGCAAGCAGCCCTGTCAGCGCGCCCGCGTCCGCCCCGATCTGCAGCGCCTGCTGTTCCGGGTCAAATTGGTACCAGTCCAACAGGTTTTCCCGCAGATCTGCCAGTGCGTACAGATAGGAAAGCTTCTTATTTTCCCGCAGCGCCCGGCGCCGGTCACTGCCGTATTTATCAAACAGAGCGATCAACTCCTGATTGATTTTTTTCATCTTAATCTCCTTTTATCATACCTGCAGATCTTCCTGTGCCGCCTCGTCCGCACTAAGCGACTCCGCCTGCTTTGCCGCCTCTCCGGCTGGCGATAACCTGACTGCTACATCCGGCTCCATGTCGTAGACACCGACCGTATTCTTATTGGAAATAACGGTAATATTGGCCACATCGTAGAGACGGTGGTACACCACATGCTCGCCGCCCTCAAATCCGGTACAGCTCATGGACAGCAGGTATTCGCCGCCCTGCAGGGTCATCTTCTGCGTAAACGCGACATCGTAAATATCGCCCTCCTTGACCGGATGGACATCCGTTCCCTCAAACAGGGTGTTCGTGCCGGTCAGATCGGTTCCCTTCTTATCCTTGATCGTATAAGTAAAGATCGGTGCCTGAATCGGTGCATTGAAACGGATGCGCTCGCGGATGGTAAACTCTTCGCCTTTTAAGAGCAGGTTAGTAATATTGCCGCGCGCGTCCACCAGTCCCAAATCGAAGATCTGAGCCCTGCCGTCGCCGTACTCCTCGCGGTTTGCGTTGATCGTCAGCTTGTCGCGCATCAAGCCCGGCTTTTTCGCCGTTTCTCCGTTCAAACCAGCCGGATTTCCGGTGCCGTCCGATGCTGAACCAACTCCATTTTCTGCGGTGCCATCCACTGCCCCGGAGCCGTTTACATCTCCGGCATCGTTATTTCCAGCCTCATTTCCAGATGCACCCTTCTCCGCACTTCCGGCTCCTGATTTCTCCGCTTTTACTACCTTGTCCCCGGAAAAATCGTTCATCACTTCCAGCTCGGCGCGCAGCGCGTCCATCTGTCCTGCCAGAATCTTTTTGTAGAGATCGACCATCTTGCCCGCCGAACCCTGTGCGATAAATTCTCCCTTATTGAGCAGCACTACCTTATCGCAGTATTTGATGATACTTCCCATATCGTGGGTTACCATGATGATCGTCGTGCCGTTTTTGCGGATCTCCTCCATGCGGCGGTAGCACTTGGACTGGAAAAAGACATCCCCGACCGAGAGCGCCTCATCAACGATCAGGATCTCCGGCTCGACGTTGATCGCAAGCGCAAATGCCAGACGCACGAACATACCGCTCGAGTACGTCTTGACCGGCTGATAGACGAAATCGCCAATCTCGGCAAAGTCGAGAATCTCGGGCAGCTTTGCATCCATCTCTTTTTTGGTATATCCCATCATCGTACCGTTCATATAGATATTTTCGATACCGGTGTAGTCCTGGTTAAATCCGGCTCCCAGCTCCAGCAGCGCCGAAATTTTGCCGCGCACCGTCACCTCGCCGGTCGTCGGCGTGAGAACGCCGGTAATGATCTTAAGGATCGTCGATTTACCCGAACCATTCGTACCGATGATGCCGACCGTCTGACCTTTTTCAACCGTAAAGGAAAGATCGCTCAACGCGTAGAAATCCTTGTGGTATTCTTTATGGCTGACGCTCAGCGATTCTTTCAGCCGATCGATCGGTTTATCATACAGCCTGTATATCTTGGTCACATTTTTCACTTCGACCGCGTACTTCTCTGCGTTCTCCGCCTCTTGTGCCCCTGTGTTTGTTGTATTTTCAGCAGACATATATCTTTTTCGTTCCTCCTGTTCCACTATTCTCGTAGTATAGCATGTTTTCTATGTTTCTTGCAATTCCTGTACGCAGAAAAACACACCTCTTTCTATGTACTCACGAAAAACATTCGTATTTTTTTGTGAAATGTTTTGTATTTTCTTGACAATATCCAGATGCTATGCAAGAATCATGGCAAAGGAGGATGATTTTATGGATTTTTTAACAATGACCATTCGAAAACAAAAAAACATTGCACTCATCGCACACGACAATAAAAAACGCGAACTCATCGACTGGTGCGAGGCGAACAAAGAGATCCTCAAAAAACATTTCTTATGCGGAACCGGCACAACCGCCCGCATGATTACGGAATATACCGGGCTTCCGGTCAAGGGCTATAACAGCGGTCCTCTGGGCGGCGACCAGCAGATCGGTGCAAAAGTCGTCGAGGGACAGGTTGATTTTATCATCTTCTTCTCCGATCCCCTGACCGCCCAGCCGCACGATCCGGATGTCAAGGCGCTTCTTCGAATCGCCCAGGTTTACGATATCCCGATCGCCAACAATAAAGCGACTGCCGATTTTATGATTACCTCGCCGCTGATGGATGAGGAGTATGAGCATGACATCATCAACTTCCACCAGAATATTAAAGAGCGGGCCAAGACGCTGTAAAAAACATATTCTCCCTTGTATTTATTCTCATTCTTCGGTACAATGGTCGTTACCGTTTATGAGAATACATACAAGGGAGATTTTTTATGTTACAGAAATTTTTTAAATACATTTTCCAAAGCATGGCGGGCATGCTGGGAATTTCCGTCTACATCCTCGCAGACACCTATTTTATCTCGGTCTACTCCGGTGCAGATGGTCTGGCGGTTTTAAACCTGATTTTACCGGTTTACGGGCTGATCTATGCGATTGGAGCCATGATCGGGATCGGATCGGCAACCCGTTATGCAATCGACCGCGCGCGGGGCAAAAGCGCCAGCTTCTATTTTCTCTCCGCCGTAACCTGGGATATTCTCATCAGCATTCCGCTGGTGCTGGCAGGCATTTTCATCCCGGATAAAATCTTGCAGCTTCTCGGCGCAGACGCGGGGCTGACCGCGCTCGGAAAGCAGTATCTCCGCATTATTCTGGCTGCCTCGCCGTTTTTTATGTCCAACTACGCGTTCACGGCGTTTGCGCGCAATGACAGCGCTCCGGCGATCGCGATGCTCGGCTCCATCGCCGGAAGTATGTTCAACATCGTGTTTGACTACGTCTTCATGTTTCCGGCAGGTCTGGGACTGACCGGCGCGGCGCTGGCGACAGCATTCTGCCCGCTAGTGACGATGATCATCTGCAGCACGCACTACCTGGGAAAACACAATCAGGTCGGATTTCATTTCCGCGCTCCATCCCTGCTCCACCTGATCGCCTGCTGCCAGCTCGGCGTATCCGCCTTTGTCGGCGAAATATCCTCCGCCGTGATCGCGATCGTCTTTAATTTCCTGCTTCTGGGGCTCGCCGGAAATGTCGGTGTCGCCGCTTACGGCGTCACTGCCAATCTCTCCGTCGTTGCCATGTGCCTGTTCAACGGACTCGCGCAGGGCACGCAGCCGCTCATCAGCGAGAGCTACGGAAAAGGCGATCACACGCAGAGCCGCCAGTTCCTGACCTGGGGCGTCATCGCCTGCCTGATCGTGGAAGCGCTCATTCTGGTGCTGACCTGGAGCATGACCGATCCACTGATCCAGATCTTCAACCAGGAGCAGAACGCCGAACTTCTGCATTACGCCCACAGCGGGCTCCGGCTTTATTTCCTGGGCTTTCTCTTTGCTGGCATCAACATCCTGCTGGTTGCCTATTTTTCCGCCGTCGCGCAGCCAAAACCAGCCATCGCCGGTTCTCTGCTGCGCGGGGCCGTCGCTATCATCCCCTGCGCTGTCACACTGGCGCGCCTGTTTGGGCTGAACGGTGTCTGGCTGTCTTTCCTGGCATCGGAAATGATCACTTTCTTCGCTATTTTGCTGCTGGCAAGGCTGGAACATACTTCCAAAGAATCGCATAATTTTAAAAAAATTTAATTTTTTCCCGAAAAATATTTGATATTTTATACCATGCGTAGTATATTGACGAAAAATCGAACACACCAAAACCGTTGAAGCGGAGAGCAAAGCAGCATATGCGCGCACAGAGAGTCCGGGAGGCTGAGAACCGGGTCGAGATGCAGGCTGCCAAATGGACCGCTGAGGGCGCAGCCAAAAGCTGGATATATTTTCAGCCTAGTACTCTGCGATGTAGGGCATACGTTAGTTGCCGGAGATATGCAGGTATCTCGCAAAGCGCATGGAATCACTCCATGAATCAAGGTGTCACCGGCGTCCGGAGTGAGATCACGACCGATATCGGCGCGATGGTAAATCTGGTAAAAGAAGAAAGCGATATCCCGTGTGCCGTATGTGGCAGAATACGTGAAATCCATGAAAGACGCGATTCGGTAAAAAAAGAAAACCGTCTGTAAAAGAACCTTTCATTCTTTCTCAGACGGTTTTCTTTTTCTGGCTTCAGAAGCCTTGTTCTGTCGTAAATGCTTTAGGTTGGTGGTAACTCATCCAATTCTGCCGGATGGTTATAAGCTTGCGAGCAGATTACCCATTACATTTCGCACAGAAACTCTTTTTCTACTTCTGCCTCAGACTCGGTATAACCTAACTGTGCAGCTAAACGATGTACCAGTACCTGCATTGCTTCCTGCTCTAAGGACTCGGAAACTACATGCTTTTCTGCTGGTGTGTTGTAATATGCCTGATATAAATTCTCCTGATATAAATCGTTATTGGATGTTCTTGTTGCTTTCATCATGATAATTACCTCCATCAAATAAAATTATATTTTTTCATATGATAGGCGGAAATCCATTGCAATATTCTTATGATGCTATTACGATATCCGTCTGTGAAAATCTCTTGTTTCTTTCGATGGCAATAATATAACACTGTCAAACAAAAAGTACCATCCCCGGAAGTGGTATAAACTTATAAGTTATTTGCAATTATATAAACATAAGTTAATATATGTAATAAGTACCAATTTTGACACCCTGACTATGTACAAAAGTTACAAAAACATCCGTATTTGAAATATAAACAAAAACATCCGGCGGCGATTTGCGGATTTGTGCATCCCGCCTAAAAAAGAATGTACCTTGGCTCATTCGGGCGTCTCGCGCGGTCTCTTGCGACATGTTTCTGCTTCGCGCGAGTGCACATCCTCGCGGGGCGTTTTTTTCATAGGGCGCAATTTCCCATGAAAAAATACGCCTGCCAGCAAAATAGTTACCTGCCACCTCATGTTTTACATACCTTTTACACATTTCATAGAAAAAGCTGATAGCCGGTTTTTTTTATTCTTTTATAATTAAAGGATAAACTTAAAGCAAAAGAGAAGGTGTGAAAAATAAACATGAAAAACGAAACAGATGAAAAAAATAAATGCTATATCAACCGGGAACTGTCCTGGCTGAAATTTAATGACAGAGTTTTAGAGGAAGCTGCCGATGAGGAGAATCCACTCTGTGAGCGCCTGTCGTTCCTCTCCATTTTCCAGACGAATCTGGACGAATTTTTTATGGTCCGGGTTGGCTCCCTGCATGATATGCAATTCTTAAAGAAGGAAGTCCGCGACAATAAAACCGGCATGACGCCGCAGGAACAGATCGAAGCGATTTTACAGACAACCGCCCTGATGGCGCGCCGCAAGGATCAGGTCTACATGGATTTAATGGGGCTCCTGACCGATCAGGGGATCCGGGTCGTCAGCTTTTCCGCGTTAAACGATATCGAAAAGAAACAGCTGGAACGCTATTTTGAACAGGAAATCAAACCACTCCTCTCGACGATCATCGTCGGAAAGAAGCAGCCATTCCCATTTCTTCAAAACCGTGAAATCTATGCCGTGGCAGTGCTGGAAACCCGCAGCGATAAAGCGAAAATCGGAATCATTCCATGCGCCAGCCGCGTATTTGACCGTTTGGTTCCGGTGCCAGGCCGAAGCGGCTACTATATGCTGGCAGAGGAGCTGATCCTGCATTTTCTCCCGATGGTATTTGATAAATACCGGGTACAGGAAAAATCCCTGATCCGGATCACCAGAAACGCCGATATCGACGCGGACAGTATCTACGATGAGGATCTGAATTACCGGGAACATATGGAGGAGGTCGTCCGCCAGCGCCGCAAATTGAGCCCGGTCCGCCTGGAAATGACGCGGACCCTGGATACGGGAATTATCGATCGCCTGTGCCGGGTGCTGGAACTGAGCGAAAACCAGGTGTTTATGTCGCAGTCGCCTCTGGATCTGTCCTTTGTATTTCAGATTCAGGATACACTGCGGACACACAGCGAACTATTTTACCCGCGCCGGATCCCGCAAAACTCTCCTGCCATCCAGAAAGACCGCCCGGTACTGGATCAGGTGCTGGAAAAAGATCTTTTGCTGTCCTATCCATTTGAGAGTATCAAACCATTTTTACGGATGCTGCATGAGGCGGCAGCCGATCCAACGGTTGTTTCTATCAAAATGACGCTGTACCGGCTCGCCAAGGACTCCAAGGTGGTCGAGGCTCTGGTCGAAGCCGCCGAAAACGGAAAACAGGTTGATGTACTGGTCGAACTGAAAGCGCGCTTTGATGAAGAAAACAATATCGCCTGGTCCCGGATGCTGGAGGATGCCGGCTGCCACGTGATCTATGGGCTGGACGGATATAAGGTACATTCCAAATTATGCCTGATCACCCGCAAATCCGGAACCCGGATTGAATATATCACGCAGATCGGCACAGGCAATTACAATGAAAAAACATCCCGCCTGTATACCGATTTATCCCTGATCACCAGTAATTCTGAGATTGGACTTGAAGCGTTCGAGGTCTTTCAGGCGCTGTCGCTGGGCGAAACGGTTGAACAGACAGACGTACTGTTTGTCGCACCAAATTGCCTCCAGAATAAGGTTTTAGATCGGATTGACCAGGAAATCAAACTAACAAAAGAGGGAAAAAAAGGCTATCTGGGATTCAAATTAAATTCGCTGACCGATAAACGGATCATCGACAAACTGATTGAGGCTTCCCAGGCAGGCGTGCAGATCGATATGGTTGTGCGCGGTATCTGCTGCCTACAGCCGGGGATCCCCGGGTATACCGATCATATCCGTATTATCAGCATCGTAGGACGCTATCTGGAACATTCGCGCATCTACATCTTCGGAACCGGCGATCGAGAAGAAATCTATATCTCCTCCGCAGACTTTATGACGCGCAATACGCTGCGCCGAGTAGAGGTTTCCGTACCGATTTTTAATTCAAAACTGCGGGAAGAATTAAAAGAAATGTTTGGTCTGATGCTCAGCGACAACGTCAAGGCGCGGGAACTGGGTGCCGACGGCACTTACCGCAAAGTCTCGACCGGAGATACGCAGCTCAATTCCCAGGAAGTCCTGTTTCAGATTGCCTACGACTGTGCCCAGACAGGGAAAGGAGAGGCTTAACGTGGTCTATGAGCTGGAAGACGTACTTCAGGAGTCCTCTCTGGAAACGGTTTTAGAAAATGGAAAACAGGCAGTCATTCTGGTAACCGGGCGGGAATGCCAGGAGACGCTGGCAAAACTCGGAATTTTTCTGGAAAATGAGATAAGTCTATCCAAAATTAATTTCTGCAAGCTCGAGACGCAGCAGGAATACCTGTATGGTACACTGGCAATCCCCCGCTTTTTAGACATCACCGGCAGCCGCTATCAGATGAGCCTTTTTATCACCAGACAGCTTATTGTCATCGCCGATGATTCCGATTTCAGTATCCGCCTCCTCCAAAATATCCGGATGCGGAAAGTCCATCAGGGTGTGAATAAAGGACGTTTTTTATTTAATTTTGTCACAGAATTTTTAGAACGGGATTATGAGATTCTGGACAGTATGGAACATACTTTGATGTCGATGGAGGAGGAAGCCAGCCAGCGTGAAACAGAAAATTACCAGGAAAAGCTGATGCCGCTGCGCCGCGAGCTTCTGACTCTTAGAAGTTATTATAATGAAATGGTTGATTTTGCGAAGAATCTGGAAGAAAATGAAAATGGATATTTCCGGAAAAAACAGATTTCTTATTTTGACACGATCGAGGACCGCGCCGACCGCCTGATGAATAAGACCGCCCAGCTTCTGGAATATGCGGAACAGGTCAAGGATGCCTACCAGTCCCGCCTGGATGCAAGGCAGAACCGGAGCATGCAGTTTCTGACCATCATTTCGACCATTTTCCTTCCGCTGACACTCATCACCAGCTGGTACGGGATGAATTTTCAAAACATGCCGGAGCTCCAGAATGGATATCCCGGCGTGATTTTCCTCTCAGTCCTCGTCATTATTTTATGCATCTGGATCTTTAAGATCAAAAAACTTTTGTAGGAAAATACCCATTCCGCCCGGACATCCGGCACTTTATTCGTCCTTCTCCGGCACCTCATCCCGCCAAACAACCGTCTCTACATCCTCAAACAGCTCCTGGTTGCGCTCGACCGTCAGATAGACAAAATCATCCGGCTGGTATTCATCCAGAAGCGCCTCCGTGTACGTGTCAAAGGTCGCAAACACCGTTTTCCGGTACAGCTTCGGCATAAAATATTTAAGGTTCTGGCTAAAGGAATCGCCTACTACCAGAAGTGTTTTATCATTCGGCGAATCCGACTCAAACACTGCAAAGCTGTTGTCCTCGTTCATATCCACCGTCGTAGCCGTCACCTCCGGCAGATAATTCTGAATCACATATTCGGTATCGTCGCTGTACTCTGCTGCCATGTTAAGCATCCGCGCCAGGTCTCCGGACGCCGGTCCTGCCGCCTCAATCGAGACTGCACTGAGCGGTGTAGAGGTTCCAAGCAAAGTCTGTGCAATCTGCTGGCTTCCGATAAAAGAGCCGATCTGGTTCCAGTGCGTATCATATTTGTAATAAAGCTGATACGTGTCCGCCTCTTTCAGAAGCTCCGGCTTCATGTCATACACCGGAAGTCCCTGCGCCGCAAGCTCCGGGAGCGCCGCATCCAGACGCGACTCACTTCCGTATACCCGGACCGAATCCGGCATATATTCCGCATAGACACTTTCCTTGTTGGGTGCCTCAAACATCACAAACCGGATGCCGCGCTCTTTCATTTTCTCGTTTACCGAGGTAATCGCGTCCGCCAGCGCTGTTTTCTCATCCGCCGTATAGAGATTTGTCCGCTGATAATCCGCCAGCGCATCCTCGCCGTCCTCCGAAACGGTGTAAAACAGCCAGTTTTCTTTTCCGACCGTCACATCCGAAATCGAGCTTTCATTTAAAAGCTCCAGATCCAGCTTTGTCTTCGCCTTGACAAACAGATTTTTAAACGGAACATGGTCGTTGTAATACGCTTCAAATTCCGTCGGAATATTGTCAAAATTGGCAGCTGACAGTTCCGGAAAGGATGCCAATTCCCTGTTTTCATAATTCTGCTGGTCCAGATGGCTCCTGACCGCCGGATAGACAAGCGTCGGCAGCACCAGGCTCGCCGCAAAGGAACCAATCAGAAGTATTTTTGTCCCTGTCTCTCGATTCATATCTCTCGTTTTCTTCTCCCTGCATGAATCCATCTTTCTGTACTTTCACGCCCTTCCGCCCATGCTTTCATTTTTATGTTCTCATTGCACAGGCAAGCATGCTTTCTACACCGCTTTCAAAAGCGGAAATAAATAAATGGATTATATGTATTGTTGACGAGCAGCAAAATGGAAAACCACAGGATCGCCATGTAGCCGATCCAACTTGTGACCGTCACCGATCCATCCTGCGCCAGCACGCGCCCTTTCCATTTCATCCAGAACCACTGCACCGGACCGCATGCCAGCAGCGCCGCCGCCAGAAACATCCAGAGTTTCCGGTTCATGTAGCGTTCCATCAAAACGACTGCGCTGTGCGGCACAAACATATACCGGATAAAGGAAAATGCCTGCCCGATCGTGTCCGCGCGGAAGAAAATCCAGCCGATCAGCACGACAAACACCGCATAGATATGCGCCAACGGCCGGAATTTCTCCTGCTTCAGCCATTTTCCCAGAAAACAGCGCTCCAGCACGTTGAAAAAGCCATGGTAAATGCCCCAGAAAATGAACGTCCAGCCCGCTCCGTGCCAGATGCCGGTCAGCAGAAAGACCGTCCAAAGGTTGACATACGTCCGCGCCGTGCCCCTCCTGTTTCCGCCGAGCGGAATGTACACGTACTCTTTAAACCAGCTGGAGAGGGAAATATGCCATTTCCGCCAGAAATCCTGGATCGAAGTCGCTGTGTACGGCAGCCGGAAGTTTTCAATAAATGTAAAGCCAAACATTTTTCCAAGCCCAATCGCCATGTCCGAATAGCCAGAAAAATCGAAATAAATCTGCAGCATATAGAGAAGCGCCGTCAGCCAGAGCATCGCCTGGCTCACATCCGCCGCCTGATACGCGTAGACCGCGTCCACCACCTCGGCAAAGGTATTTGCCAGGATGACCTTCTTTCCCAGACCGAAAATAAAGCGTTTCACGCCGTAAGAAAATCCCTCCAGCGTGACGGTCCGGTTTTCGATCTGCTCCTCGATGTCATGATATTTCACGATCGGTCCCGCTATGAGCTGCGGGAAGAAGGAAATATAAAGCATCATGTTGATCGGATTTTTCTGCGCCTGATTTTCGCCCCGGTACACATCCACCACGTAGGAAAGCGCCTGGAAGGTATAGAAGGAAATTCCGATCGGCAGCGTCACCTGAATCGCCGGAAGCGCTATATCAAACCCGCGAAGCAGCGGATTCAGCACCTCGGCGAGGAAATTGTAATATTTAAAATAGCCGAGGATCAGAAGATTGAGCGTCACGCAGAGCGCCAAAAGCCATCTCTTTTTCCCGAATTTCTCCACCAGACGCCCGAAACCGTAGTTGAGCAGAACCGAAAAAATCATGAGCACCACATACCGCGGTTCGCCCCAGGCATAGAAAAAGAGGCTGAATACGGTCAGGATGCCGTTTTTGAACGGTTTGGGGCTCACGTAGTAGAGGAGCAGGATGCAGGGGAGAAGAACCCATAGGAAGATGATTGAGCTGAAAACCATTTTATGTAAACTCCTATTGATAAGTTGTCGCAGAAGGGAGCTGCCGGAGGCGGCACTGGCAGCTTCTCAGATTATCGTTGTTCGCATCTCGATAATCCAATAGCCGTCAACACCATCTACAGCAGCTCCCTTCCCATCTACAGTACGTCTGAGAAATGGGGACGAAGTTTTTTGAATACCTTCAGTCCTATTATCATCAAAATAAATGTTACCACCCAGAAATAAATCGTCATCGTCGGCCGCTCGAAGAACCAGCTTCCCGTAAGCATGCTGTCGCGGTAGCCTGCGGCGATGTAGTAGAATGGGTTAAGCTTGAATACCCACTCCAGCCAGGATGCGCGGCTGGTGAAGATTGCCTCGTCGTACATGATCGGGGTCAGCCACATGCCGAACTGGAGGCAGATGCCAACGATCTGCGCCATATCTTTAAAGAATACCTGCACGGCGCTGGTAAAATAGGTAAGCGCCAGTCCAAGCATCGACGCCGCAAAGGAATAGTATAACACCTGAATCCAGGTTGCAGACGGCATGCGCCCGTCAATCAGGTACAGCCCCGCCATAATGATCAGGAAGCAGGCATGTACCAGGAAACAGGAGATAAGCTTGATAACCGGAAGCATCTCCACCTGGAATACTACCTTTTTAACCAGATAATGGTACTCCTGCAGGCAGTTTGTGCCCGTATTTAAAATCTCGCTGAAATAAAACCACGGGATGATACCCGGCGTCAGCCAGATGACATAGGTCGCCCCCGGAACCGGCGGCGCATTTTTCATGCCATGTTCACCGAAGATGAACGCATAGATCGCGATCGTAACCATCGGCTGGATAAACATCCAGACAATTCCAAAGTATGAGCCGACAAAGCGCTTGCGGAAATCCGCCTTGGCAAGCTCGGTGACCAATTTTCTTTTTCCTATCAGTTCCCGAAACAGGGAAATCAGTTCCCGCATTCTATCCTAACTCCATTCTTAAAATTTGAATGCATCCCGGAAGCCGCCCCATTTCTGGTCTTTCTCCGAAATAATCAACTCCATGCCTTCCTCGATCGGCCACTCAACGCCAATCTCCGGATCGTTCCATGCCATACCGCCCTCATCGCCAGGATGATAAAAATCGGTACATTTGTATGCAAATTCTGCCTCATCGGACAGTACCAGGAAGCCGTGTGCAAATCCTTCCGGAATGTAGAACTGCTTCTTGTTCTCCGCGGAAAGAACCACGCCAAACCATTTTCCATAGGTCTTGGAATTGGTACGCAGATCCACTGCCACATCAAATACGGTACCGCGGATGGCACGCACTAATTTCCCCTGTGGGAAATGTTTCTGATAGTGAAGTCCTCTTAACACACCCTTCACAGACATGGACTGGTTGTCCTGGACAAATACCATATTCAGCCCTGCTTCTTTGAAATCATTCTGGTTATAGGTTTCTACAAAATAGCCTCTTTCATCCTTAAATACCGTTGGCTCGATCACATACAGCCCTTCAATCTCACATGGAGTTACTTTAATTTTTCCCATGATATTTTCTCCTTTTCTTTTTCATGTACTGCCAGAATCTGACACCACAAACATATCCTTTTATCAGACCCGCAGCACCACTGCAGCGAAGGTCCGAAACAGTACATAGCTATTTAAAACCAGCATAAAATACAATATACTACGGTTTATATCCTTTGTCAAAATCAACCGGTCATTTTTACATATCAGCAGCAGCGCCGGAAGAAACGGCAGGAAATACCTGCCCTGCACGCCACTGATGACGCTTGATGACA
>ERZ1106943.1356-NODE-1356-length-25482-cov-6.513195_pt1 | contig 25482 bp, 26 predicted proteins | sample MGYA00403671_ERZ1106943 | MGnify/ENA primary metagenome ERZ1106943 (study PRJEB35170, sample SAMEA104062427) | human gut metagenome | biome: human gut; feature: human-associated habitat; material: faeces | place: Denmark | collected 2012-06-14 ...
GCGCGAGCGCGCCATGCGGCTTTCCCATACTGCCATGACGAGTTTCCAAAGAAAACGCAACATTGTCCCGGAAAAATCCGGAAAGATTTAATCATTTAAAGCGCGGCTCGGTACAATGCACAAATAATTGTTATTTCTTTGGCAATTTGCATAATTGACGCAAATTTAACAAACCCGTATAATATAAGTAAACTGGTAAGACCAGTGCGGCGCGCGGTATCTCCGCACCGCGGGAAAGGGTATTTCTGCCCGATCGCACAGAATAGGGAGGACCCCATGTACACCTTAGGTATCGACATCGGCAGCACCACTTCCAAGTGCGCCGTTCTTAAAGACGGAAAAGAGCTGGTGGCCCACAGCCTCCAGACCGGCGGCCTGGGCACCGGCGGGCCGGAGGAGGCGCTGGCGCAGCTGTGGCAGACCAGCGGCCTGACCCGGGCCGATATGGCCTGTGCCTTTGTCACCGGCTACGGCCGCAAGAACTACCAGGGCGCCGACGGCGAGATCAGCGAGCTGACGGCCCACGCCCTGGGCGGGCGCTTCGTGTTCCCGGACCTGCGTACCGTCATCGACATCGGCGGGCAGGATGCCAAGGTCATCGCCCTGTCGCCCTCCGGCAAGATGGTGAACTTCGTCATGAACGATAAGTGCGCCGCCGGTACGGGGCGGTTTCTGGATGTGATGGCCTCTATCCTCCGCCTGGATGTGGACGATCTGGATGCCGAGGCCGCCAAGGCCGCGGCCCCCGCCGCTATCTCCAGCACCTGCACCGTGTTTGCCGAGAGCGAAGTCATCAGTCAGCTGGCTAACGGCGTCAGGCGCCCCGACCTGGTGGCAGGCATCTGCCGCAGCGTGGCCAGCCGCGTGGCGGCCCTGGCCCGGCGGGCAGGCGTCACGGAGCAGGTCTGTCTCTCCGGCGGCGTGGCCCGGAACGACGCGGTGCGGCAGGCGCTCAGCGACGAGCTGAACGTCCCCGTCAGTGTGGACACGCTGGCCCAGTATTTCGGTGCCATCGGCGCGGCCCTGTGGGCATATAAGCAGACGACATGAATAAGCAGAAGTGCGTTTCGATAAAAGCTGTGAGGAGGAACTGAAATGGCAGAAGAAGTGAAGAAGGTGCCTAAGCCGGTGGATCCCAATTCCGCCAAGTATAAGCTGGGCAAGATCGCGGCGGACGCCTATGTGGATGCCATCGAGGCCAAGAAGCGGGGCGAGAAGGTTGCCTGGGTGTCCAGCAACTTCCCCGTGGAGATCCCCGAGACCATGGGCATCGCCACCGTGTATCCCGAAAATCAGGCCGCCGGAATCGCCGCCCGCGGCGCGGGCACGAGAATGTGCGAGGTGGCGGAGTCCGAGGGCTACTCCAACGACATCTGCGCCTACGCCCGCGTGTCTCTGGCCTACGCCAAGCTGAAGTCCTGTCCCGAGCAGGACGTGGCCATGCCCGACGTACTGCTGTGCTGCAGCAACATCTGCTCCTGCATGATCAAGTGGTATGAGAACCTGGCCCGTGAGCTGAATATCCCCATGATCCTGCTGGATATCCCCTTCAATCCCGACTATGAGGTGTCCGACGCGGAGGTGGCCTACGTCACCGGCCAGTTCTGGGACGCCGTACGTCAGCTGGAGGAGATCACCGGCAAAAAGTGGTCTGACGAGAAGTTCAAGGAGGTCACCGGCTTCTCCTGCCGTTCCAGCCGCGCCTGGCTGGCGGCCACCGGCTGCGCCAAGTACGTGCCCTCTCCCTTCAACGGCTTCGACCTGCTGAACCACATGGCCGTCATGGTCACGGCCCGAGGCAAGTCCACCGCCGCCGACGCCATGGAGACGCTGCTGAAGGAGTACGAGGACAACCACAAGAACGGTACCTCCACCTTCCGGGGTGAAGAGAAGTACCGCATCATGTTTGAGGGCATCGCCTGCTGGCCGTACCTGCGTGCCACCAGCACCGGCCTGAAGTCCCGGGGCATCAACATGGTCACCACCATCTACGCCGACGCCTTCGGCTTCGACTACAACACCTTCGACGAGATGATCCGCGCCTACTGCAAGGTTCCCAACGCCATCAATCTGGAGATGAGCCGCGACAAGCGCATCAAGCTCTGCAAGGACAACCACGTGGAGGGTATGCTGGTGCATACCAACCGCTCCTGCAAGCTGTGGAGCGGCTTCATGTACGAGATGAGCCGCCAGATCGGCAAGGCCTGCGATATCCCCGCGGTCAGCTTCGACGGCGATCAGGCCGACCCCCGCAATTTCTCCGAGGCCCAGTACGACACCCGTGTGCAGGGTCTGACGGAGATCATGGAAGCCAACAAGGCTGCGAAAGGAGTGTAAGGCATGAACGACATCCTCAACAAGCTGCATGAGGTGGCAGCCTCTCCCCGCGCGCAGATGGACGGCTATCTGGCCCAGGGCAAAAAGATCGTCCTGTGCGCTCCTGTTTACACTCCCGAGGAGCTTATCCACGCCATGGGCTTCGTGCCTATGGGAGCCTGGGGCGGCAATGTGGCGCTGAACCGCGCCAAGGAATACTGCCCCGCCTTCCTGTGCGCCATTGTTCAGTCCCTGCTGGAGCTGGGCATCAACGGTGCCTACGAGGGCGCGTCCGCTATCGTCATCCCCTCCCTGTGCGATACCCTCAAGACCGTGGGCGAGAACTGGAAGTACGCCGTGCCGTCCATCCCCTTCATCCCCATGACCTATCCCCAGAACCGCAAGCCCGCCTACGGCGTGGCCTATACCAAGGCCGGCTATGAGCGCGTGATCCGCGACCTGGAGAAGCTGGGCGGCGCCTTCTCCGAGGAGAAGCTGCTGGACTCCATCAAGGTCTATAACCGCCACAACGCCGCTATGCGGAAGGTGAACGAGCTGTTGGCTGTTCACCCGGAGATCACCGCCGCCCAGCGCAGCGACATCTTCAAGAGCGCCTTCTTCATGACCAAGGAGGAGCACACGGAGCTGGTGGAGGCGCTCATTGAGAAGCTGGAAGCCCAGACTCCCGCCGCGGAGAAGCTGCCCATCGTCATCTCCGGCATCCTGACGGACGCCCCGGCGCTGAACGCCATTCTGGACGAAATGGGTCTGCACATCGTGGCCGACGACGTGGCCGCCCAGTCCCGCCAGTACCGCACCGACGCACCGGAGCGCGATGACGCCCTGAACGCGCTGGCCGAGAAGTTCGCCGCCATGGGCAACTGCTCCGTGCTGTACGATCAGGAGAAGAACCGGGTCAAGTGGATCGTGGACACCGCCAAGGCGAGAACCGCCAAGGGTGTTCTGGTGGTGCTGACCAAGTTCTGCGACCCGGAGGAGTTCGACTATGTGATGATCAAGAAGGCCTGCGAGGCCGCCGACCTGCCCCTGACGCTGGTGGAGGTGGACCGTCAGATGGTGCGATTCGAGCAGGTGCGCACCAACCTCGAGACCTTCCGCGACCTGCTGAAAATGTAAGCAACACACCATTTATTAACATACATGGAGGAACGATATGAGTGAAGTAAAGCGTCCCCTCGAGGGCGTAAAGGTGCTGGAGCTGGCCACCTTTATCGCCGCCCCCTGCTGCGCCCGCTTTCTGGCGGATCTGGGCGCCGAGGTCATCAAGGTCGAGGCTCCCGCCGGTGACCCCCTGCGCTATACCGCTGTCAATGAGGGCCGTCCCCAGGATCAGAAGGAGAACACCTCCTACGATCTGGAGAACGCCGGCAAGACCTGCGTCTGCCTGAACACCAAGACCCCCGCCGGCCGTGAGGCGCTGGAGAAGCTCATCGCCGAGGCGGACATCTTCATCACCAACTGGCGGCAGAACCCCCTGAAGAAGGCCGGCCTGGACTACGAGACGCTCCACGCCAAGTACCCAAGGCTGGTGTATGGCTTCGTCTCCGGCTACGGCGAGAAGGGCCCCGACAAGGACCTACCCGGCTTCGACTTCACCGCTTTCTTTGCCCGCGGCGGCATCCTGGGCACCCTGTTCGATAAGGACGCCCTGCCCATGCTGACCATCGCCGGCTTCGGCGACCATCAGGTGGGTATGTACCTGGCCTCCGGCGTGCTGGCGGCCCTGTACCGCGCCCGCGAGACGGGCATCGGCGACCGCGTGGTGGTCTCCCTGTTCCACAGCGCCATCTGGGATGTCTCCCTGCTGCTGCAGGCCAGCCAGTACGGCGACCCCACCACCCAGTACCCCCTGTCCCGCCGCACCCTGCCCAATCCCCTGGTGGTGGCCCACAAGACCAAGGACAACAAGTGGCTCCAGATCGCCATGCCCCAGTACAACCGCCACTATCCCATCTTTATGAACGCCATCGGCCATCCCGAGCTGGCCGAGGATCCACGCTACTATCCCCAGACCAACCTACAGGCCAACATCGAGGAGTTCTACGACTTCCTGGTGGCCGAGATGGCCAGCCGCACCCTGGACGAGTGGTGCAAGCTGATGGACGCCAACGATCTGCCCTACGCCGTGGCCCAGACCTGGGATCAGCTGCTGGTGGATAAGCAGGCATGGGCCTCCGGCTGCTTCTACGAGATGGAATATTCCAACGGCAATAAACGCACCATGGTCCGGCCTCCCGTTATCTTCGAGGAGACGGAGCTGCCGCCCTACAACCGCGGTCCGTACCTGGGCGAGCAGACCGAACTGGTGCTGAAGAACCTGGGCTACACCGACGAGCAGGTGGCCGCCATGATCGCCGCCGGCGAGGCGGTGCCCATGGATCCTTCCCTGAAAGACTGACGGCGGGATCTTTTCCGCCCTGCCATCGTCAAACCGTCTCGACGTACACACGGTACGCCATCGCCGGTTTGCCATCGGCAGAACGAAAAATCTCTCCGCCGTAGGCGGAGCGGAACCGACGGAAAACCAACGCAGAATGACCCGGTGATTTGAGGAAAAGCAAAATATAGGGGCGCGGCGCGTTGAGGAGCGTTTGAGGAGGCGGGCCGCCCCTCCCGAAAAATAGAGAGGAGAATATGACCATGAAGATCGCCGCATACGAAGTACGTCCCGACGAGAAGCCCGTTATCGAGGGCCTGTGCAAGAAATACGGTATCGACCTGATCTCCACCCCCGCCAACCTGGATAAGACCACCGCCAACATGGCCGCCGGCTGCGATGGCGTCACCACCCTGGGACAGTCCGACTACTGCAACGAGGTGCTGGATGAGCTGAAGGGCTATGGCGTGCAGGTGCTGGCCAGTCGCTGCGTGGGCTATAACCACATGAACTGCGACTACGCCCGCTCTCTGGGCTTCCGCCTGTGCAACGGCGCTTACGCCCCCAACGGTGTGGCGGAATACACCGTTATGGCCATCCTGATGTGCATCCGCAAGTTCAAGAAGGCGCTGTACAACACCAACGACAACGACTTCACCCTGAAGGGCAAGATGGGCCGCGAGCTGCGTACCATGACCGTGGGTGTCATGGGCACCGGCAAGATCGGCTTCACCATCATCAAGTGCCTCAGCGGCTTCGGCTGCCGTATCATCGCCAACGATGTCTATGAGAACGACGCCGTCCGTGCGTACGCCGAGTATGTGGACCTGGACACCCTGTACCGTGAGTCCGACATCGTCACCATCCACACCCCGCTGCTGCCGGAGACCACCGGCATGATCGACCGCGAGGCCATTGCCAAGATGAAGGACGGCGTGGTGTTCATCGACAACGCCCGGGGCGAGCTGATGGATATCGACGCCGTCACCGAGGCGGTGGAGTCCGGCAAGTTCGGTGCGCTGTTCATGGACGCCTTCCCCGGCGAGACCGGCATCATCCACGTTCCCCACGATGAGGACATCATCCGTACCCCCGGTATGCCCTACTTCAAGCTGAAGTACCTGCGCTCCTTCGTCAACGTCTACCACACGCCCCACATGGCCTTCTTCACCGAAGAGGCCGCGGAGCAGATGGCCGAGTGCGGCGTCAACAGCATCTATGAGATTTTGACAGAGGGCAAGTCCAAGCACGAGATCCCCTGCTGAGCAGAGCAGTGACCCATACTTTAACAGGAGGAAAACTATGATTTTCGACGCAAAGCATGAAATGATCCGCAAGCTGGTCCGCCAGTTTGCCGAGACCGAGCTCACCACCGAGGTCCTTGACAAGGTGGAGGCGACCGGCGAGTTTCCCGAGGAGATCGTGGACAAGATGGCCAAGTGCGGCTTTCTGGGCCTGAAGATCCCCCGCGAGTACGGCGGTGCCGGTGCCGATACCCTGGCCTATGTCATCATGATCGAGGAGATCGCCCGTGTCTCTGCTGTGGCCAGCCTGTACGCCAATACCCCCAACTCTCTGGGCGGCGGCCCCCTGATGCAGGCGGGCACCCCCGAGCAGCTGGAGAAGTATCTCCGTCCCTCCGTGGAGAACAAGGTGAAGATCGTCTTCGGCCTCACCGAGCCGGGCGCCGGCTCCGACGCCAGCAGCATGGTCACCACCGCCGTGAAGGATGGCGACGACTACATCCTCAACGGCCGTAAGTGCTTTATCTCCGGTGCACCCCTGGCCGACTACTGCATCGTCTACGCCAAGACCGACATGAGCCGCGGCAATAAGGGTATCTCCGCCTTTATCGTGGACATGAAGGCCCCCGGCGTCTCCTGCGGCAAGCACGAGGCCAAGATGGGTCTGGTGGGCTACGCCACCTCTGACGTGGTGCTGGAGGACGTCCGCGTCCACAAGAGCGATATGCTGGGCAAGGAGAACATGGGCTTTATCAACGCCATGAAGACCCTGGACGGCGGCCGTCTGGGTGTGTCCGCCCAGTCCATCGGTCTGGCCCAGGGCTGCCTGGATGAGGCTATCAAATACTCCAAGGAGCGCGTCCAGTTCGGCAAGCCCATCTGCAAGAACCAGGCCATCGCCTTCATGCTGGCGGATATGGCAACCAAGCTGACCGCCGCCAAGGAGCTGGTCTATATGGCCGCCCAGATGAAGGACAGAAACGACCCCAACGCCTCCATGTACTGCTCCATGGCCAAGTACTTCGCCTCCGAGACCTGCAACGAGATCGCCGCCAAGGCGGTGCAGATCCACGGCGGCTACGGGTACATCAAGGAGTACCCCGTCGAGCGTAAGTACCGCGACTGCCGCGTGTTCACCATCTACGAGGGGACCTCTCAGGTCCAGCAGATGGTCATCTCCGGCAATTTGCTGAAGTAATGCGGAAAGGAGCAAGAATAGAATGAAGCTTATCGTATGTGTCAAGCAGGTGCCCGACACCTCCGGCAAGGTCGCCGTCAACGCCGACGGCACGCTGGACCGCGCCTCCATGCAGACCATCATCAACCCCGACGATATGAACGCCGTCGAGGCCGCCCTGGCCCTGAAGGACCAGCTGGGCTGCCCCGTCATCGCCGTGTCCATGGGTCCCCCTCCCGCCGCCGGTATGCTGCTGGAGCTGAAGGCCATGGGTGTGGACAAGGCCGTGCTGGTGTCCGCCCGTGAGTTCGGCGGCTCCGACACCTTCGCCACCTCCCAGATTTTGGCCGCCGCCATCAAGAACCTGGGCGTGGACAAGGACGACATCATCTTCTGCGGCCGTCAGGCCATCGACGGCGACACCGCCCAGGTGGGCCCCCAGATCGCCGAAAAGCTGGAGATTCCCCAGGTGTCCTATGTGGCCGACATCGAGAAGGACGGCGACACCCTCACCGTCCGCCGTATGCTGGAGGACGGCTATATGACCGTCCAGGTGCAGACCCCCTGCCTGCTCACCTGCATCAAGGAGCTGAACACCCCCCGCTACATGACCATCCGGGGCATCCTGGACTGCGACGCCGAGCCCGTCACCGTGCTGGATTACAACGCGCTGAAGGACGATCCCCTCATCGAGGTGGACACCATCGGCCTGAAGGGCTCTCCCACCAATATCTACAAGAGCTTCACGCCTCCCCGCAAGGGCAGCGGCATGATGCTGGAGGGCAGCGGCAAGGAGACCGTGGAGCGGCTGTTCGGCATCCTGTCCGCCAAGCACATCATCTGAGAAGGGAGAAACGATATGTCTACTTTTATGAATACCGATCCCAAGGCCTTCTCCGGCGTGTGGGTCTTTTGCGAGCAGCGGCAGGGCAAGATGATGCCCACCACCTTTGAGCTGATTTCCGAGGGCCGCAAGCTGGCCGACGAGCTGGGTGTGCAGCTGTCCGGTATCCTGCTGGGCGACAGCGTGGACAACATCGCCGCGGAGCTGGGCGGCTACGGCGCGGATAAGGTCTACGTCTACAACAGCCCTCTGCTGAAGGACTACACCACCGACGCCTACACCAAGATCATCACCGACGCGGTGCACGAGTTCAAGCCCGAGATCATGCTGTTCGGCGCCAGCCATATCGGCCGCGACCTGGCGCCCCGCTGCGCCGCCCGTCTCCACACCGGCCTGTGCGCCGACTGCACCCACCTGGACGTGGATCTCAACGGCTACATCAACTTCCTCCGTACCGGCTCTTCCTTGGACGTGGACGCCATGAACTTCGAGACGAAGCTCTTTGATGTCAACACCAACCTGAAGATGACCCGTCCCGCCTTCGGCGGCCACCTGATGGCCACCATCGTCTGCCCCCGCTTCCGCCCCGCCATGGCCACCGTGCGCCCCGGCGTCATGAAGAAGCGCGAGTTTGACGAGAACGGCGCGAGCAAGGTGGAGCTCATCCACCCCGCCTTTACCCTCACCGAGGCCGACATCCACACCAAGGTGCTGGAGATCGTCAAGGCCGCCCGCGCCATGGTGGACCTCACCGGCGCTGAGGTGGTGGTCTCCGTGGGCCGCGGCATCGCCAAGGACGTGGAGAAGGGCATCGCCCTGGCCGAGGAGCTGGCCGCCCTCATGGGCGGCGTGGTGGGCGCGTCCCGCGCCGTGGTGGACGCCGGCTGGATGACCGCCGACCATCAGGTGGGCCAGACCGGCAAGACCGTCCATCCCCGCATCTACGTGGCGCTGGGCATCTCCGGTGCCATCCAGCACAAGGCCGGCATGCAGGACTCCGAGTGCATCATCGCCGTCAACAAGAGCGACGTGGCCCCCATCTTCGAGGTGGCGGATTACGGCATCTGCGGCGACCTGTTCAAGGTGGTCCCCATGATGATCGAGGAAATGAAAGCCCTGAAGAAGTAATATCCCCCTCCCCACAGCGGGAAAGCCCGAAGGCAGCGTCCTCCGGGCTTTCCTGCATCCTGCCCTTGCTATTTTCCCCGGGATGCGCTATACTGTCCGGGTATTTTCTGTGAAAGGAGGCCCTTCCATGCCGGAAGCTGTACATATCCCCTGGCAGCCCATCGGCGGCGGGCGGGCCAGCGAGGCCATCTATGACCAGCTGCGGGAGCTTATCACCTCCGGAGTGCTGAAGCCCGGCGACCGCCTGCCCTCCGAGCGTGCCATGATGGAGCAGCTCCACCGTTCCCGTCCCACCATCCGCGAGGCCCTGCGTATGCTGGAGCAGGGCGGCTATGTGGCCTCCACCCACGGCGCCAGCGGCGCCGTGGTGCAGGAGCTGACCATCGACGGCGTGGAGCAGCCGCTGTCGGCCATGCTCCAGCTGAACCAGATATCTCTGGAGGAGCTGGGTGAGTACCGCGCCGTCAACGACGGCACCATCGCCGGCTGGGCGGCCCGGCGCCGCACCGACGAGGATCTGGCGGCGCTGGACAGCTGTCTCACGGCGGCGGAGCAGGCCCTGGGCGATTACCGCCGCTTCGCCGAGCTGGACGTCCGTTTCCACAGCCTGCTCTCCCGCGCCACCGGCAACCAGGTGGCCATGATCGTCACCGATGTCCTGGGCCAGGTGGAGCAGCACACCCTGCTGAAAAAGATGGAGACGCTGAACGACGGCGCGTGTCTGGCCCTGGAACGCCGTATTCTGGCGCGCCACCGGGAGATACTGAACGCTATCCACCGGCAGGATGACGCGGCCGCCAAACAGGCCATGCGTGAGCACACCCGCGCCGCCGCCACTGATCTGAAGGTCTGACCCCCAAAGCCTTCCCCCTGTAGGGGCGGCGTCAAAAAACGCCCTCGCCCCCGCCGCAGGCGGCATTTTCTCCGCCCCAACTTCTATTTCCTGCCAAATTTTCCTGTTTTTATTCCCGGTAACAGAAAAAATGTGTAAAATTTCCATAAAAAGGCTGGACAAACGGTGTAACTGTGCTATAATCTGACTATCCGCAGAGGTACCTCTGCATTTGCGTTTTAATAACCATTAAAACGAGCGCACCTGCGGAAATCTACTACCATAAGGGGAATGAACAATGAAAAAAGCATTAGCAACCATTTTGGCCCTGGTCATGGCCATAGGGCTGTGCAGCGTCAGCTGGGCCACAGATCCAGCGGCAACGCCGGTGACCGAAACTACAACAGAACTCGATAGCGGCGCCTATATCGTGAACGGCGAGGTCACCTTAACAGTTGGCGCGTTGACCGTAAAGCCCGGTGCAACGGTGACGTTGGAACTGGCGGCAGGTTCTAAGCTGACAAATAAAGCCGGCAGCCATACCATTATCAACAATGGCACCTTGACTATTACCGGCACCGGCACGGTCGACAATGTGAGCCATGGGTGTGCAGCGCTGTACAACGCCCCCGGCGCTACTGCAACTTTGAATGGCGGTACATTCGATAGAAGCCATGAAGCTGGTGCGAGCACAGGCAACAACGGCGGCAATTCCTACTACACCATCAAGAATTTCGGCACGATTACAGTTAATCCTGGTGTCACCGTACAGCAGGATGGCACAGCGAACGGTGGTACCACAGGTAAGTACTCCAGCTTGTTTGCCAATGGCTGGTATGATATTACTACCGCTGGCCAACCCGGAAAAGAACCCGCCCATAGCAGCGATGCCGTTTTAGTCATTAACGGTGGTACCTTTAAGGGCGGTTTGAATACCGTGAAAAACGATGACGCTGGCAAACTGACTATCAATGACGGAACATTTACGAATATAGCGCAGCACGCGGTATTCAATGTGAACGAGGCAACGATAAAAGGTGGTAACTACACCATGAGCGGTGATGACAGCGTTCTTTATAATCGTAAATATGACGATGCGAATGATAAAGGACAAATGACCATCGAAAATGGTGTTTTTAAAGCCAAAGATGGCGTTCCGGCGATTAAAATTGCTGACGAGAATAGTAAACCGTCTGTCACCGGCGGTACTTTCTCCAGTGATGTGAGCGACTTTGTTGACAACGCCCCCGTTGCGTCCAACAACGGTACATACTATGTGGGCAGAGAGACGATCCAGAATGCGGCAAACAACCTGTCTGCTGGTCAACAGCTGAAGATCGAGAAGGGTACTGTGGACATCAACGGCATAGAGTACAGCGCGGATGGTAATACCACCTACACCAAGCCCTCCTCTGGCGGCTATTACTACTACCAGCCCACCACCGACACCAAGGCCAACGACACCAAGGGCAGCCCCAAGACCTTCGACGCGGGCATTGCTCTGTATGTCGGCATGGCGCTGACCTCCGCCGCCGGCGTGGCGTTTGTGGGCAAAAAGCGCGAGGACTGACACCGTTTTCCGCGGTGTCTTACCCCGGCGCCGTGTGAAATAACAGAAAAGGCACCCCGTCAGGGGTGCCTTTTCTCATGCCTTAAAATAGGCTTCTGCCTGCTGAATATTCCGCTGTATCTCCTGCCGCAGCGCCTCCAGCGTGTCGAACCTCTGCTCGCCCCGCAGCCGGCGGCAGAACTCCACTCGGAGCTCCTGCCCGTACAGGTCGCCCTCGAAGCCCAGCAGGTACGTCTCCACGGACACCCGATCGCTGTCGGACACCGTGGGCCGCGTGCCCACGTTGGTCACGCCGGCGCACCGCCGTCCGTCCGGCAGAAATACCTCCGTCACGTATACCCCGTGCGCCGGGGCCAGCACGTGCTCCGGCACCGCCAGGTTTACCGTGGGGATGCCGATGGTCCGCCCGATCCGCTGTCCGTGCTGCACCGTCTGGCTCAGGCAGTGCCGGTGGCCCAGAAAGTCCGCCGCGCGCTCCATGTCGCCCGCCTCCACCAGCGTCCGGATGTACGTGGAGCTGACCGTGATGCCCTCTCGCTGTACCGGCGGGATGATGTCGCACCCGATGCCCATCTCCGCGCACTTCTGCCGCAGAAGCTGCACGTTCCCGGCGTTTTTATGGCCGAACCGGTGGTCGTGCCCGGCCACGAAGTGCACCGCGCCGTATGTCCCGATCAGCATTTCCAGATAGGCCTCCCACGGCATGGTCATCATCTCCCGGTCAAAGGGCGCGAAAATGACCCGCTCGATGCCGTACAGACGCTCCATCAGCCCCTGCCGGTCCCGGTTGGAGTTGATCAGGTACACGGGCTGCCCCGTGACCACCTCCTTCGGCGGCCGGTCAAAGGTGAATGCCGCGGGAACGGCTCCCAGCTCCCGGGCGCGCTCCGCCGTCTTCCGCAGCAGTGCGCCGTGGCCCCGGTGCACGCCGTCGAAGAAGCCCAGGGCGATAACTGTCTTTTCCAAGTTGTTCACGCTCCGAAAAAGTTTTTCTCTGATGTCAGAACACCCGCTTCCCAGCGGCTCAGGCACAGAAACGCCCCATCCGGGCTGTACACCCGGTACAGCCCCGGCTGCAAGCCCTCCGCCGCCAGCGGATTGCCGCACAGGCACCGTCTGTGGTCCCGTTCACCGGCGATGTGATAGGCCGGGTACTGCCGGAACAGCGAGTCGGTAGGGGAGAGCAGGGCCTCGCCCTGCGCCTGTACGTCCTCAATACTGCGGCTCTCCGCCAGTGTAAACCCGGCGGCCATGGTCCGCCGCAGAGCGCTCATGCATCCGCCGCAGCCCAGCGCCTGCCCGATGTCGTGGCACAGCGCCCGCACATACGTGCCCTTGCTGCACCGTATCCGCAGCCGCCAGTCGCCGTCCTCCGGCTCCAGCAGCGCCAGCTCGTGTATGGTCACCCGCCGTGGGGGCCGTTCGATCTCCTGCCCCTTCCGGGCCAGCTGATACAGCTTCTGCCCATTGATCTTGATAGCCGAGTACATGGGCGGCACCTGGTCGATCTCCCCGGTGAACCGCGCCAGCACATTCTCCAGCTGCGCCCGCGTCACGGACACAGGGCGCTCCGCCACCACCTCGCCGGTGGTATCCTGGGTGTTGGTCGTCAGCCCCAGCCGCAGCCCCGCGACGTACTCCTTGTCCCCGCTCTCGGCGTAGGACACCGCCCGCGTGGCGTTTCCCACGAACACCGGCAGCACGCCGGTGGCCATGGGGTCCAGCGTTCCGGCGTGGCCCACCTTTTTCGTTTTCAGTATGCCCCGCAGCTTGCCGCACACGTCCATGCTGGTCCATCCCGCGGGCTTGTCGATAATGATGATCCCGTCGGCCATGTTATCCCATGACCTCCGTATAGGCCGCCAGAATGGCCGCCTTCGCCTCGTCCAGGGTGCCGTCCACCGTGGCCCCGGCGGCGCCCCTGTGGCCGCCGCCGCCCAGCACGCGGCACACGGCGCTGGCGTCCACCCGCGGTCCCGTCCGCAGCGACAGCTTCACCCGTCCCGGCTTCAGCTCCCGCAGCGTGATGCCGCAGTCGGTGCCCTGCACCAGCGCCGCCAGACTGCTCAGCTCCTCCACGTCGGACTCAGCAGCGCCCAGCTCCCGGCACAGCGCCAGAGGGATGGACATCACCACCACCCGGCCGTTGTCGTACAGCTCCATGTCCGCCACCATCCGGGCCTCCATGGCCAGCCGCACCGGCGACTTCGTGCGGAACAGTGCCTTGTTCACCGGCCCCACGTCGATGCCCCGCTCCATCAGCGCGGCGGCGATGCGGTGCGTCCGCGCCGTGGTGTTGGCATAGACGAAGCACCCGCAGTCTGTGGAGACCGCCACATACAGCGCCATGGCCATCTCCGGCGTGATGTCCGTCAGCCTGCCCACGATCTCATACACGATCTCGCCGCAGGCGGCGGCCTCCGCGTCCAGGCACGTCCGTTCCGCGAAGAACTCCTGGGAGCCGTGGTGGTCGATGGCCAGGCAGATGTCGTTTTTATACGGCACCGCGTTCTCCGGCAGCAGATTCAGCGCCGCGATGTCCACCGATACCACGCGCTGCGGCACAAAGCCCTCCGGCGCCCACAGCCCCTCGGCGTAGGGCGTGTACGTCTCCGTGATCTCCGGGTTTTCCAGCAGATACGCCGTCCGGCCCAGCGCCCGCAGGGCGCGGCACAGTGCGGCGGCGCAGCCCACCGTGTCCCCATCCGGGCGCACATGGGTCAGGATCAGCACGCCGTCCAGCGTCCGCAGAAAGTCCGCCGTCTCCTGCACCGTCAGCCGCGCGCTCATTCCCGGTCCTCCGGCAGCACGATGTCCGCGTTGGCGGGGTTGGCGGGCTTCACGTGGTTCAGCAGGTCCAGAATGTGCGCGCCGTGGGCGATGGAGTCGTCCATGAAGAACTGCAGCTCCGGCGTGTAGCGCAGGTCGATGGCCTGGCCCAGCTCGTGCCGCAGATATCCGGCCGCAGACTTCAGCCCCTTCATCAGGCCCTTTTCATCCGCGCAGTTCAGCGCGCTGATATACACCCGCGCGTACCGCAGGTCGCTGGTGGTGTCTACCCGCGTGATGGTCAGCATGCCCTCCGACACGCGGGGATCCTTCACGGTGCGCAGCAGCGCGCTCAGCTCCTTGCGTATCTCCTCATTGATGCGCCCGATACGGTTTCCGGCCATAGACCGTTCCTCCTCTCAAGAAAAAGAGGGGGGGGGGTTTTCCCCCCCGGCAACTGCGGTTGCCTCCCCCAGCAGGGCCGCCCTTTGAAAAGGGCACCCTGCACCCCGCCTAAACTTTGCCACTCGCCGTTGGGCAGGTGGAAATGCGCAGCCTTTCCACCACCCGGCAAGTGTCCTCCGTAGGCCAAATGTCAAGGGGTTCGGGTTGTATTGCCTTGCGGCAATCTCCACCCGCAGGTATGCCCCCTTGACTTTTGACCCCGCTCCCCGTGACGGCCGTGACGACCGTGACAATGTTTCAGACACCGCCCCCGCCCTCAAAAAGCCGTCACAGCCGTCACGGTCGTCACGCCTGGGACGGTTCCAGCGTCAGGCTGATACTTCTCCCGGCGTGGCTCCTGCTGTTCTCATAGCGGATGTGGTAGTCTGTCAGCAGCTTCCCGGCCCGGACATTCAGCCGCATTGCCAAGGCGTTGGGCTTCATGTCGGTCTGGAGCGCCGCTACCAGCTCGGTGGCCGTACCACCCCAGGTCGGCTTCTCCGCCGTCACAAGGGCGGCTATGGCCTCCAGCACCGGGTCGGGCGGCTCTGTCCATGCCTCCGTTTCCGTACGCTCCAGCGTCCATATCAGCCGTTCCTTGTCCCTGGTAAGATAGAATCGCTGGTCTTGCTGGTCACGCCCGGCCACGTCCAGAACGGCGCTGCCGTCTGTCCGCTTCTCCTTTTGAAGAAGAAAGGCCCCGTCCGCCGCTCCGAGCAGGCCGTTGGTGCCGGAAATCATATCGAACTTATCATCGGCCTGTTGTTTGCGGGTGTGATGTACCAGCAGGAGGCAGACGCCGCAATCATCGGCAAGGCGTTTCAGCTTACCCACCACCTCGTAATCGTTGGCGTAGCTGTACTTATCCCCGCCAGCCTCCCGGATTTTCTGGAGGGTGTCAATGATAATCAGCTTGGTGTTCGGGTGTTCCCGGACGAACTTCTTTAGCTGTTCCTCCAGGCCAACGCCAAGCTGTTTGGCGTAGACCGCAAAGAGCAGATTGTCGGTGCCCTCTGTGCCGAACATTCGGTATAGCCGCCCCTGCAAGCGGCGGTGGTCGTCCTCCAACGCCAGATAGAGGACAGTCCCCTTGTGGACAGGGTAGCCCCACAGGGGGAGGCCCATGCTGACATGGTAGGCAAGCTGGGCCATCAGGAACGACTTGCCCACCTTGGGCGCTCCCGCAAAGAGGTACGTCCCAGGGTAGAGCAGACCGTCTATTACGGGCGGTCTGCTCTGGTAGATGTTCTGGTAAAGGTCGTTCATGGAAACTGTGTGGAGGTAGGCTGGGTCGTTCATGCGCCGCATATCCCGGAGCATTTCCTCTAAATCTTTCTCTTGGGGGTTGTTTTCAGCCGTTTCCTCTGCTATACTTTGGGTAGTTGTTTGAGAATTGGGCTGTTCCCCGTCTGCGCCAACAGACGGAACCGGGACAGTCCTTTTCGTTTCTCTGGAATCCATCAATCTATCAATCCTCCTTCATGCCGCCCAGCGTCACCGAGATAAGGTCAATGGTGGCGAGAAGTTCATCCCCCACGCCGCCCCCGGCCTCAATGAGCCGCAGTTCCTCCAGGACGGCGGCGAGTTGGTCACGCAGGGCCTTGTAGACCCTGGGATTGCCCTGCACCACCACGGCCCGGTCTAAGAGCCGCCGGGTGATGTAGTCCTGCTTCGTCAGGCCAGAGAGCCGCACAGCGGCGTCAATCTGCTTGTTTTCCTCCGGGGATACCCGGAAGGCCACGGTCTTGTTCCTCCAGCGGTTGTGAGTGTCCAAATTCTTAGCTGACATTACGCTCCCATCCTTTCAAAGTCCAATTTGTCTGCCATTTCCGTCTGCTTGGACGGAAACAGGTGGGCATAGCGATAGGTGATCTCGATACTCTCATGCCCCACACGGTCAGCAATCGCCACAGCGGAGAAGCCCATGTCAATCAGAAGTGAGATGTGCGAATGCCGGAGGTCGTGGATTCTGATACGCTTGACCCCTGCCGACTTCGCCCCTCTGTCCATCTCATGGTGGAGATAGCTTTTCGTGATGGTGAAAATGCGCTCCTTCTTCTTGATACCGTAGAGCATCCCCAGGTAATCCTTCATCTCGTCACAGAGGAAGTTGGGCATTTTAATGGTGCGGTTGCTTTTCTTCGTCTTTGGCGTGGTAATGACGTCCTTGCCGTGGAGCCGCTGATAGGACTTGCTGATTTTCACCGTCCCGGCCTCAAAGTCAAAGTCTGCCGGGGTCAGGGCCAGCAGTTCCCCCTCCCGAATACCACACCAGTAGAGCATTTCAAAGGCGTAGTAGGAAACGGGCTTGTCCATCATGGCATCTGCAAACTTCTGGTACTCCGCTTTCGTCCAGAACAGCATTTCCTTCCGTTCCTCTGACCCCATGTTCCCAGCCTTGGCGGCGGGATTGGAGCGCAGCTCATAGAAGCGGACGGCGTGATTGAAGATGGCGCTAAGCTGGTTGTGCAGGGTTTTGAGATAGGTAGCCGAATAGGGCTTGCGCTTCTCGTCCCGGTAGGCCAGCAACTCGTTCTGCCATGCGATCACGTCCTTGGTGGTGATCTCGCTAATCTTCCGCTTGCCAAAGTAGGGCAGAATTTTCTTCTGGATGATGTTCTCCTTGGTCAGCCAGGTGTTCTCCTTGAGCCGGGGTTTCATATCCTTGGTGTAAAGCTCGGTAAAGGCTTCAAAGGTCATATCCAGGTCGCCGGAGGTCTGCATCTGGAAACTGCGCTCCCACTCCTGGGCCTCCCGTTTGGTGGCAAAGCCACGCTTGCACTTCTGTTTGCGCTCCCCCGTCCAGTCCTGATACCGCACCATGACGTACCATGTTCCTCTTGCTTCGTCCTTAAAGACTGGCATTTAGTTCCCTTCCTTTCTGGCCCCGTAGAGCCGTTCGTTGAAATACTGGCGGTTGACCCGCCCTGCGATGGTGATGAAGCCCTTGTCCTTCAATTCTTCGTTGAGCTGCCGGATGAGTTTATAGGCGTAGGGCTTCGATACACCCAGCTCGTCCGCAACTTCTTCCGCCCGGATGAATCTGTTCTCCATATGGATTCCTCCTTTCTTTTGATTTAACGCTATTTGCTTAACGTAGTCCTATTATACTAACTCTATTCCGTTATGTCAAGACCTTCCAACGAGAAAATATAAACAAATTTATTTATTTTTCTCTTGACTGGTCTAAACATATCTGTTATACTTCAAGTGTCCCCATTACATAGATTGGAGTTGGCAGTTATGGCGATTGGTGAACGTATTCGTTTCTTCCGCAACATGAAGGGCATCACACAGAAGTATCTTGGCATGGTGGTGGGTTTCCCGGAACGCTCCGCCGATGTGCGTATGGCACAGTATGAAACCGGGAGCCGCACCCCCAAGGCCGACCTGACAAAGACCCTGGCTGACTTCTTTGATATTTCCCCTGATGCCCTGACCGTCCCTGACATAGATACCGACATCGGCCTGATGCACACCCTCTTTGCTTTGGAGGATATTCGGGGGCTGACTATTGGGGAGATTGACGGCGAGGTTTGTCTGCGTCTGGACAAATCCAAAGGCAAGACCTATGCCAATATGCTTGATATGCTGTCCGCCTGGGCGGAGCAGGCCAAGAAGCTGGAGGCCGGGGAGATCACCAGGGAGGACTATGACCGCTGGCGGTACAACTACCCCAAGTACGACACCACTCACCGCTGGGCCAAAGTCCCCTCCAAAGAGTTGAGCGATTTTCTGGTAGAAGCGTTCCGGGACAGGCTTGACATAGACGAATAGACAGCAAAAGCCCTTACCGACGTTGCCATCGGTAAGGGCTTTCTAATATGGTTGTCCTCACTTATAAGCCGCAAAAGAACATTCTTTACCCGCAATCCACTGGGGATACAGAATGATACGGCCTATGGGGAGCGTTATCAAATCGTTATCAAAAGAGAGATATAAAACCGCAAAATCGTTGTGCCGCAACGGGTTCGGAGTTTCAAAAACTCACTCCCACTCGATCGTTGCGGGGGGTTTGCTGGTGATGTCGTAGCAGATGCGGTTGATGCCGCGGACTTCGTTGACGATGCGGACGGAGATGCGGTCGAGCACGTCGTAGGGGATGCGGGACCAGTCGGCGGTCATGAAGTCGCTTGTATTGACCGCGCGCAGCGCCAGCGTATAGTCATACGTCCGGCCGTCACCCATGACGCCGACGGAGCGCATGGAGGTGAGGACCGCGAAATACTGGCTGAGACTGCGGTCGAGCCCGGCCTTGGCGATCTCGTCGCGGAAGATGAAGTCGGCGTCGCGCAGCGTGTCGAGCTTTTCCTTCGTGATATCGCCGATGACGCGGATGGCAAGACCCGGGCCGGGGAAGGGCTGGCGCATGACCAGATACTCCGGCAGATCCAGCTCGCGGCCGAGCTGCCGGACTTCGTCCTTGAAGAGCATCCGCAGCGGCTCGATGATCTCCTTGAAATCGACATAGTCTGGCAGACCGCCGACGTTGTGGTGGCTCTTGATCACCGCGGACTTGCCAAGGCCGGATTCGATGACGTCCGGATAGATCGTGCCCTGCACAAGATAATCGACAGCGCCGATCTTCTTGGCTTCGACCTCAAATACGCGGATGAATTCCTCGCCGATGATCTTGCGCTTCGTCTCCGGATCGGTGACGCCGGCGAGCTTCGAGAGGAACCGGTCCTCCGCGTTGACGCGGATGAAGTGGATATCCCATTTGCCGAAGGCGGCTTCGACCTCGTCGCCCTCATTCTTGCGCATCAGGCCATGGTCGACAAACACGCAGGTGAGCTGGCTGCCGATGGCCTCGGCCATCAGCGCTGCAGCGACAGAAGAGTCCACGCCGCCGGACAGCGCCAGCAGTGCGCGGCCGGAGCCGACCTTTTCGCGGATGGCGCGGATGGCAGTCTGGCGGTAATCCGCCATGGTCCAGTCGCCGGAGGCGCCGCAGACGGAATAGAGGAAGCGGCGCAAAATTTCGCTGCCCTGGACGGTATGCTGCACTTCCGGATGGAACTGCACGCCGTAGAGCTTCTTTTCCGGACAGGCCATAGCGGCCGTCGGGCAGACGGCGGTCTTCGCAGTGACGGTGAAGCCGTCGGGGACCTGCGAGATGTAGTCGCCGTGGCTCATCCACGTCACGGAGGACGCGGGCAGACCATGGAAGATGGCGCTCTGGGTGTCAAACTCGGTCAGCGTCTTGCCATATTCGCGGGCAGTCGCTTCCGTCGCTGCTGCAACGGTGCCACCCAGCGAATATGCCATGAGCTGGCATCCATAACAGATGCCAAGAACGGGGACCCCGAGCGAAAACAGCGCAGGATCCACGTGCAGGGAAACAGATTCATAGACGCTCTGCGGGCCTCCGGACAGGATGATGCCGATGGGGGCAAGCTTCCGGATCTCGTCAGGGGAGATGGAGCAGGGCTTGACCTCGCAGTAGACGTTCTGCTCACGCACGCGGCGTGCGATGAGCTGGCTGTACTGGGCGCCGAAATCCAGAATGAGGACAGTTTCCATTATGCCTCCTCCTCACGGAAGACGATGTTGCCCGGCTCTGCGCTTTCGATGATGGCGAGCGAATGCAGGTTGACGCCTGCTGCGCGGAGCTTGTCGCCGCCGCCCTGGAAGCCCTTTTCCACGGCGCAGCCGATGCCGACCAGCTCGGCGCCGGCGGCCTGGACGATCTCGCAGAGGCCGCGCAGCGCTTCGCCGCGGGCAAGGAAATCGTCGATCACGAGCACACGGTCGCCCGGGTGCAGCCATTCCTTGGAGACGAGCAGCGTGACCTTCTTCTTGTAGGTATAGGAAAAGATCTCACTCTGATACAGGCCGCCCTCGATGTTGTCGCTCTTGGCCTTTTTCGCATACACCATGGGCTTGCCGTACCGGTACGCGCAGATCGCGGAAAGGGCAATGCCGCTGGCTTCAGCTGTCAGAATGAGATCTACTTTGTCGAGATCAAAGAATTTCTGGAATTCATCAGCGATGCGTCCCATAAACGCACAGTCGACGCGGTGGTTGAGAAACCCGTCGACCTTTACAATGTTTCCGGGCAGAATCTTGCCCTCCTTGACGATGCGATCCTTCAGCTCCTGCATAGCTTCCTCCAAAAACATAATAAAAAATAGACAGCGGGGGATATACCTGCTGCCAATGACAAAAAGCCGCGCGCAGGAACAGACGACCTGCGTGTGCGAACTTCCAATAGTCGCAGCTCTGGCGCTGCGGTAGAAACATCCGGGCCATGTATCCGGAACTATATTGGCAACTGTATGAACTTGATTTCATGCTGGACTTTTCATTCTGCGCATATTATAATCGTTGTCGGATAATAAGTAAAATAGATGTTTTTAATCGTTGCGATTAACTCCATTAATAAACGTAATGACAGGAGGCAGCTATGGCAGTCAAATTGGAGCTTTACCGCGTCTTTCAGGAGGTCGCCCGCATGGGCAATATCTCCGCCGCGGCGCAGAATCTGTATATCTCCCAATCCGCGGTCAGCCAGTCCATCAAGCAGCTCGAAGAGCAGCTGCAGGTACGGCTGTTTTCCAGAAGCACGCGCGGCGTTGTGCTGACGAGCGAGGGGAAGATGCTGCTGGACTATGTCTCGCACGGCCTCGGCCTCATCCAGTGCGGCGAGGAAAAGCTCGCGCAGTCGCGCCAGCTGCTCACGGGCGAGCTGATCATCGGCGCGAGCGACACGGTAACGAAGACCTATCTGGTCTCCCGGCTCGAGGCCTTTCATCAGAACTATCCGGCCATCCAGATCCGCATCCTCAACGGCACGAGCCAGATGGTCCTCGACTATCTGCACGCGGGGCAGGTCGACATCGCCTTTGCCAGCGAGCCGAAGGACAAGGACGCCTATTCCATCCGCCACTGCTTCGATACCCACCAGATCTTCGTCGCCGCGCCGAATTACGACTGTGATTTTGACCGCGCCCACACGCTTGAGGAGATCGCGGCCTTCCCGCTCATCCTGCTCGAGCGCAAGGCGAGCTCCCGCGCCTATGTTGAGCAGTATTTCCAGCAGCACGGCGTCAGCCTGAAGCCGGAGATCGAGCTCGGCTCGCACAACCTGCTCATCTCGCTGGCACGGATCGGCCTCGGCGTCGCATGCGTGACGGAGGAATTTTCGCAGTCCGGCCTCGGCCGGGGCGTGATCCTGCCGGTCCGCACGGCGTTTGAGATCCCGCCGCGCTCGGTCTGCATGTGCACGCTGCGCGACGTCTCGCCGACCTCCGCGGCCAACCGCTTCATGGATTTCATCTCTGAAAGCGACAAAATGACCTACGATATCGGCCATTCCTACCACTTTACCAACGTCTGACGAACGAATCGCCGCCCGCCTCCCCACGGAGGCGGGCAGTGTGCATTTTGCGGAATGCACAAACGATACGGAAAAAAGCAAGGACAATTTGGCGGATTCACGATTGACTTTGCGCATTTAAAGCGGTATAGTAGCAAACATCAAAAGGACGCCGCATGCGCGGCAGAAAGGAGCTTATCATGGCCAAGCGTTATCCGAACAACAAGTCCATCCAGATGAGCTTCCTCTTTATTGAGGCCCGCGAGCAGATCACGGGCCTGTATTACCGCGCGCAAAAAAAGAGACTGTCCGTATAGACCGGTGTTTTTCTTCGTAACCAGAAGGAGGCTCTGTTCCGCGGACAGAGCCTCCTTTTTGTTTTGGACTGCAGCCGCAAGTACGCGGCGCAGCCCCATCCAATCCAGTTCATACATGAGAAAAGGAGCGAAATCAAAATGAAAAAGATGCTTGCACTGCTTCTGGCGCTCGTCATGGTCCTGAGCCTGGCCGCCTGCGCCTCCAGCCAGCCCGCCGCTGCGTCCACCGAGACCGCAGAAACCGCCGAAACGACCGAACCCGCCGCCGAAGAATCCGCCGAGGCTCCGGCCGAGAGCGGCAAGACCTACACCGTCGGCGTCTGCCAGCTGGTCCAGCATGAGGCGCTCGACGCCGCGACCCAGGGCTTTGTCGACGCGCTGAAAGAAGAACTCGGCGACGCCGTCACCGTCGACGTGCAGAACGCCTCCGGCGACTCCGTCAACTGCGGCACGATCGTCAACGGCTTTGTCTCCAAGGGCGTGGACCTCATCATGGCCAATGCAACCCCGGCGCTGACTGCCGCTGTCTCCGCTACGGCTGATATCCCCATCCTCGGCACGTCCATCACGGCCTATGGCGTCGCGCTGGATATCGATGACTTCAACGGCACTGTCGGCGGCAACGTCTCCGGCACATCCGACCTGGCTGACCTGCAGGCGCAGGCCCAGATGATCCTCGACTGGTTCCCCGAGACCAAGACCGTCGGCCTGCTGTTCTGCTCGGCCGAACCGAACTCCCGCTATCAGATCGACGAGGTCCGCAAGGCGCTCGAGGCCCAGGGCGTGACCTGCGAAGAATTTGCCTTCACCGACAGCAACGACGTCTCCTCCGTGACCCAGAAGGCCGCCGACTTCTCCGACGTTGTCTACATCCCGACCGATAACACCGCCGCCTCCAACACCGAGGCCATCGCCAACATCCTGGTGCCCGCCGGTGTTCCCGCTATCTGCGGCGAGGAGGGTATCTGCTCCGGCTGCGGCGTGGCGACCCTGTCCATCAGCTACTATGATCTGGGCGTGACCACTGGCAAGATGGCTGCCAAGATCCTCACCGGCGAGGCGGATATCTCCACCATGCCCATCGAATACACCGACGCCACCCCCAAGTATAACCCCACCATCTGCGAGGAACTGGGCATCCAGCCTCTGGACGGCTATGAGGCCATTGAGGGCTGATCCAAAACAAACGCGATCCTATAACGAAAATCTGGCGGGAGGGGGCAATCCCCTCCTTCCGCTGTGAACAAGGAGAAACGGTATGAGTTTTCTATCCTCCCTTCTCAATGCGCTGCCGGGCGCTGTGGCCCAGGGCCTGATCTGGGGCCTGATGGCCATCGGCGTCTACATCACCTTCCGTATTCTGGATGTAGCTGATCTGACGGTGGACGGATCTCTGGCCACCGGCGGTGCCGTGGCCGTCATGCTGATCCGGGCAGGTCTGAACGCTTGGGCCGCGTTGCTGTGCGCCTTTCTGGCAGGTATGCTGGCCGGCTTTGTCACCGGCCTGTTCCACACGAAATGCGGCATCCCCGCCATTCTCGCCGGTATTCTGACCCAGTTGTCCCTCTACTCCATCAACCTGCGGATCATGGGCAGCAAGGCCAATCAGGCAGTAGGCGTGGATAAGTATGATCTGCTGGTATCCCAGCGGTATGTGCGTTCGGTGAGTCTGGATAACCCCCTGCCTCTGCTGGTGGTATTCACGGTGGTGCTCATTGCCGTTTTGTACTGGTTTTTCGGCACGGAAAAGGGCTGCTCCCTCCGTGCCACCGGCGCAAACCCCAACATGGCCCGGGCTCAGGGCATCAATACCAACGCCAACGTGGTGCTGGGACTCATGGTGTCCAACGGTCTGGTAGCCCTGTCCGGCGGTCTGCTGGCCCAGTTCCAGGGTTCCTCCGACATCAACATGGGCCGGGGCGCTATCGTCATTGGTCTGGCCGCCGTCATCATCGGCGAAGTGGCCTTCGGCAAGGTATTCATCAACTTCGCGTTGAAGCTGCTGGCGGTCTCCATCGGTGCCGTCATCTACTACATCGTTCTGCAAATCGTTTTGCAGTTGGGTCTGAACACCAACGATCTGAAGCTGGTGTCCGCCCTGATCGTGGCCGTGTTCCTGGCGATCCCCTACTGGAAGGGCCACATCCACACCAAGAAGGGAGGTTCCGTCCATGCTTGAGCTGAAGGATATCTGCAAGACGTTTAATCCCAATACCATCAACGCTAAGGTAGCTTTGAACCATCTGAACCTGACACTGAATGACGGGGATTTTGTCACCGTTATCGGCGGCAACGGTGCAGGCAAGTCCACCATGCTGAACGCCATCGCTGGCGTGTTCCAGGTGGATTCCGGCACCATCACCATTGACGGGCAGGACGTTACCAAGCTGCCGGAGCACAAGCGGGCGGCATTTTTGGGGCGGGTGTTCCAGGACCCCATGATGGGCACCGCGCCCACCATGCAGATCGAGGAAAATCTGGCGCTGGCAGCCCGCCGGGGCCAGCCCCGGGGGTTGAAGTGGGGCATCACCGCCTTGGAGCGGGCAGATTACAGAGAGCTGCTGAAAACGCTGGATCTGGGTCTGGAGGACCGCCTCACCGCCAAGGTGGGCCTGCTCTCCGGCGGTCAGCGTCAGGCGCTGACGCTGCTGATGGCCTCCCTGAAGCAGCCCAAGCTGCTGCTGTTGGACGAGCACACTGCCGCTTTGGACCCCAAGACCGCTGACAAGGTGCTGGCTCTGTCCGACCAGATCGTGCAGGAGAACAACCTCACCACCCTCATGATCACCCACAACATGAAGGACGCCATCGCCCACGGCAACCGGCTCATTATGATGGATGCCGGCCGGGTGGTGGTGGATATCTCCGGTGAGGACAAGAAGAAGCTGACGGTCCCCGACCTGCTGGCCCTGTTCAGCCGCGCCAGCGGCTCTGACGAGGCCAATGACAAAATGCTCCTGTCCTGAAATCCTACATACATCTCTCCCCCGGAAGGTCTCTTCCGGGGGATTTTGCTATGCAAAAGCACAGTAAAATAAGAAATGTGCATTTTCTCGCCCCCGCAGGGCAACCGGGAATGATGCACGAAAACTTCATGCACTGGCATTTGTGCATGTTCGCGGTGC
>ERZ1106943.1360-NODE-1360-length-25403-cov-3.008837_pt1 | contig 25403 bp, 26 predicted proteins | sample MGYA00403671_ERZ1106943 | MGnify/ENA primary metagenome ERZ1106943 (study PRJEB35170, sample SAMEA104062427) | human gut metagenome | biome: human gut; feature: human-associated habitat; material: faeces | place: Denmark | collected 2012-06-14 ...
ACTATAAATATCAAAATATAAAGATTTAGACCTATGTGGGCAATGACTATATGGACTTAATATTTATCTATACATATGAAATGTAACGTAAAAGTGCGGAGGATAAATATGGTTGCTTACAAGGACGTTTTAAAAAGGCTTGTAATGTATAGAAAATCTATGGGTCTGATGCAGACAGATATTGCAGAAAAGTTTGGGCTTATGCAGGAGCAATATTCTTATATTGAAAAGCTTTCCGGAGGAGAACGCCGACGTTTATATCTTCTTCGCATTCTGATGGAAGCTCCAAACGTTCTTTTCTTAGATGAGCCGACAAATGATCTGGATATTACGACACTTACTTTATTAGAGGATTATTTAGATAGTTTTGACGGTATCGTGGTAGCTGTTTCCCATGACCGTTATTTTCTTGACCGTATCACAACGCGTATCTTTGCTTATGAAGGTAATGGTGTGATCAAACAATACGAAGGCAACTACAGCGACTATCTGATCAAGTCTGATACCAAAATGCAGGTAAGTGATGCCGGACTGACACAGACAGAAGAAAAAGACAATTCTAACAAAAAGACAAACCGTAACAACTGGAAAGATCATCAGGAAAAGAAATTGAAAATGTCTTACAAAGAACAGCGGGAATTTGAAACAATCGAAGATGATATTGCCACACTTGAAGAAAAGGTGGATGCACTCGATCAGGAGATTTTGAAATATGCCAACGACTTTGCCAAACTCAATGAACTTTCCAAACAAAAAGAAGAAGCACAAAATCTTTTGTCTGAAAAAATGGATCGCTGGGTTTATTTAGAAGAACTGGCTGCAAAGATTTCCAAGGCTTCTTATTAATGAATGAATTTTATCATAAAAAGTATCCGAAAAGCCCTTTTAATAAGATTGACACACGAAAAGTTATATGTTAGATTAAATGTGTCACTTGCCTGATACAGTAGGCAGACACAATTTATTTAGTTTTAGGAGGCAGTACAATGAAGGGTACAGTTAAATGGTTTAATGCGAAAAAAGGTTTTGGTTTCATTTCTGACGAGACAGGAAAGGATGTATTCGTACATTTTTCAGCACTTCAGATGGACGGATTTAAAGTTCTTGACGAAGGCGACGCTGTTGAGTTTGATGTAGTAAACGGAGAAAAAGGACCTCAGGCATCAAACGTAGTAAAGGTAGGCTAATCTTACCTTACTCAGTTATAATCAATGCATGAATCATTCTAATTTTTATAGATATTTGTTTTTCATTTATTAATTAAAAGTTATGGATTTTCGGACAGGGTTGTAACAAGGGGAATCATACAAATGTATGATTCCCCTTTTTCCGTTACAATCTTTATTTTTACTTCTTACTTTAATCTCATACGGTAAACCACCGGCTTATCACTGTCTACAAAAGGTGCATGAATGATCATACGATCGGCTTCTCTCGTAAATTCCGGCTTCTGGTCGTAACCAAGTACAGAAAACTCTGTAATAATACCATGGAAGTCTTTACTGTCTTCGCCCATGCTCTTTACGATCACATCTTCGCCATGCTGCTGCATCGGGATGATATAGATGCGATCTGCTTTGCACGTAAAACGGACATCTTTTGAATCAAAGTCTTTACGTCCTTCTTCCGAGAACATTCCTTCAACAACTTCTGTCTCGCCTTCTGCCTGTACTCTCCATGGATGTGAATCATAGATAGCTTCTCCGTTGACATCCATCCATTCTCCGATCTCTTCTAAGATCTTTACTTCCTCCTCACAGATCGTTCCATCGGCTTTTGGTCCGACATTTAATAACAGGCAGCCGTTTTTGCTGACGATATCCACAAGATCCTGTAAAATATCTTTTGTAGTTTTAAAACGGTTCTGCTCTGTATAACACCATGAATTGAATGCCATAGAAGTATCTGCCTGCCAGTAGAATGGTTTTGCTTCTGAGAAGTGACCTCTTTCCATATCCAGAATACCGGTTCCAAGCATCATTGCATCATGTTTATAAGAAATGCCGACTTCCATGTTCCATTCCAGACCACGGTTATAATAATATGCGGCAAATTTCATCAGATATGGCTTAACGGATTCATGCTGGATCCACCAGTCAAAATAAACCATGGATGGGCGGTACTTCTCAACCAGTTCACAGTTTCTTGCAAGCCAGTCTTCCAAGAAGTCCTGTGGCGGTGCCGGGCTGTACAGATCCTGGTTGTCCGGTTCCGGCATGGATGGATAGTAGAAATCGCCTAATTTCATCGGATCTTTAACATCACTGTCAAATTCCTTTCCATGACCAAAGAAAAAAGCATGCTCCACACGGTGGTTTGACTCACAAAAGATCATATCTTCATCCTGAATGGCTTCTTTTAACTCTCCAAGCACATCACGCTTCATCGCCATTTTTTTGACTGTCCAGTCACTGATCTCTGAATCATACATCTGAAAACCGTCATGATGCTCTGCTACCGGCATAACATAACGTGCACCGGCTTTTTTAAATAATTTCGCCCATGCTTTCGGATCAAACTTCGGTGCCGTAAACATTGGAATAAAATCTTTGTAGCCAAACTTTGTATGTTCTCCAAAAGTATCTCTGTGATGCTGCCATTCTTCCATGCTCTGAATGTACATATTTCTTGAATACCATTCATTGCGAAAAGCAGGAACACTAAAAAGTCCCCAATGAATAAAGATACCAAACTTGGCATTTCTAAACCACTTTGGTGCTTCATAATCTGTAAAAGTAAGCCAGTCCGGTTTATATGGACCTTTTGCGATTACATCATCTACGATTTTCAAATATTTTTCCTGTACTGTCATGATCATTTCCTTTCTTTATACTTACTTGTTTTCTTCTTCCTTTACTCGGATCAAATCCATGATATCCGGTTTTTCACTAAAAAGCACCTTGATCTTTTCCTGCGGATGCGGACAGCTTTGTGTCTCTTTTCCATATTGATCAAGCATTGCTTTTACGGTAACAGTTACATTTTCGCCGGAAGGTTTCATAATCTCTACTTCGTCTCCGACGCAGAATTTATTACGCTGCTCCATGCAGGCATATCCATTTTCATCAATATCATTTACGATACCAAGATAAGTATATCTCTTCACATATGTGTTATTGTCATAAATCTGTGATTCATGTGTTGTAGGACCATAGAAAAATCCTGTCGTATACTGACGATAGGTGCATTTTGAAATTTCTTCCATATAGTACACTTTCTTCGACTCATATAATTCCGGTGATGTAAAATAGTCATCAATCGCCTGACGATAGGTTCTTGCAACATCCGCTACATATAAAGCTGTCTTCATACGACCTTCAATCTTAAAACTGTCAATACCGGCGTCGACCAGATCAGGAATATGCTCGATCATGCAAAGATCTTTTGAATTGAAGATATAAGTACCTCTTTCGTTCTCTTCGATCGGCAGATATTCTCCCGGTCTGCTTTCCTCTACAATATAATATTTCCAACGGCATGGATGTGTACAGGCACCGCGATTTGCATCTCTTCCGGTAAAATAATTACTCAAAAGACAGCGTCCTGAATACGAAATACACATTGCACCATGTACAAATGTTTCAATCTCCAGGTCATCCGGGATATTTTCACGGATCTCTTTAATCTCGCGGATTGACAGCTCTCTTGCAGATACCACTCGTTTTGCTCCCTGCTTCTTCCAAAACTGATATGTCGCATAATTTACGTTATTGCTCTGTGTACTGATATGGATCTCGATCTCCGGGCAGGTATCCTTTGCGATCTGGAATACACCGGGATCTGAAATGATCAATGCATCCGGCTTGATCTGTCTTAACTCTTCAAAGTATTCTTTGACACCTTTTAAGTCCGCATTATGTGCTGTAATATTCGCTGTAACAAAAACTCTCTTGCCATACTTGTGTGCAAATTCAATACCTTCTTTCATATCTTCCATGGAAAAGTTTTTTGCTTTTGCACGCAGTCCATACAACTCTCCACCAATATAAACAGCATCTGCACCATACATAACAGCTACTTTTAACACTTCTAAACTGCTTGCCGGTACTAATAACTCCGGTTTTCCATTCTCTAACATTGTATCCTTTCCTTTCTTGCTATTGTGCTTTCCATGTCGTTAATGCAACACCATCTCCGACCGGCATGATCACACTGTCTAATTTGTCTGAATGCGTTAATGTATACAGATATTCACGCATTCTTCCATGTATTGTGCGATCTCGTTTTGTGATCGCATAACGGGATTGAATGATATCTCCATCCTGAAGTACATTATCTGTCACTAACATCCCGTCTTTTGTGAGCAGCGACAGGATCATAGGCAGAAAATGCATATACTGTCCTTTTGCTGCATCCATAAAAATAAAATCATATTGTTTCTGTTCTTTGACAAGCTGCTCTAAGACATCTTTTGCATCGCCTTCTAACAGCCGGATTGATGCAGACTTATTATATTTTTCAAAATTCTGCTTTGCAGCCTGAATCCGCATCGGGACTTTTTCAATCGTATCAAGAACAGCATCCGGTTTTAAATTCTCACGCATCAACATAGCAGAAAAACCGACTGCTGTACCAATTTCAAGTACAGCATCCGGTTTCCTTGTCCGAAGCAAAAAGCCAAGCAATGACTGCATGGAGCGCCGAATGATCGGTACGCCATCCGCTAATGCTTCTTTTTCTACTTCTTTTAAGCCGGCAGGAATCTGCCAGTTCAATGAATCAATATAGGTTGTCAGCCTTTCTTCTACTATCATTGCAATCCTCTCTTAATCACTCATTGTCAATTGATTGATAATCTGGTCATAATTCATCGTAGTATTCAAACGATATTTCCCGGGACGCAGTTCATTCTGTGCCGGGTTTATCCATTCACTTCGCAGATAGAAACTATATTTGCTAACGATCAGCCCTTTCTTATCCAGACGATTGGCTACCTGATACATTGTATCATCTTTGTAAACCGGAAATGTAATTTCCTTGCCTGCTTTTTGATCGACACTGACGGAGCCAAAAATCTCATATCCAAAATGATAACATTGCGTACACCCTCTGATAACAAAAAAAGCAAGTAAAAGATAGATCAATATTCTTGCAAACATAACAAGAAGAAAATACAGCAAATGAAATAAAAACTTACTGTCTCTCGTGCTCTCCTCCATTTAATCCTCCAAAAATCCAGTATCAATATGAGCATTTTCCAACAATTCATTTTGAATTGCCTGAATCATTCCGCAATATTGATGTTCTGCGACAAAAAAATCATTAGATAAACCATTTGTCAGCAGATCACGGTATTCATTCTGTAAATTGTTGTTTTCCTGAATTTTATTATTACTTTCTGACATCTGGATTGCCAGACTCCTACGTCGGAATTCACCAATCCTATGATACAGATCCGGCTGACTTTTGATCCTGTCAAGCATAGTCATGTATTGATTATATTCTTTTGTTGTTGCGATTTTATGAATCAACTGTTCTAAGATTTCTTCCACTTCATTCATATGCTTTCCCTGCCTTCCGTCTGGTAAGATACCGGTGTCAATTTTCACTCTGCCTCCTGCATCCTGTTAAGAAATATTTCCTTTTTACTGTTCTACTTCCATAATAACAGGAAGAATCATTGGGCTTCTCTTCATCTTCTTCCAGAGGTAATCACTCAGACTGTCTTTAATCTCTGTCTTGATCTTGGTCCAGTCCGAAACATTACGGTCAAGACAGCGCTCTAATGCCGCATAAACGATATTCTTTGCTTCGTCCATCAGATATTCCGACTCTCTGACATAGACAAAACCTCTCGATACAATATCCGGTCCTGCCAAAAGCTGGTTAGTATATTTTTCTAATGTCAGAACAATGATGATCAGACCGTTTTCAGAAAGATGCTGTCTGTCACGCAATACGATATTTCCAACATCACCGACACCAAGACCATCGACCATGATTCCCTGTGCCTGTACTTTTCCGACAACCTTTGCCTGTTCTTCATTGATTGCAAGCACATCACCGGAAGAAAGAATGATCGTGTTTTCTTTAGGAATACCCATCTGCTGTGCTAATTCCGTATGGGCTTTTAAATGCTGGTACTCACCATGTACCGGTATCGCATATTTTGGTTTGGTCAACGCATAGATCAGTTTCATTTCTTCCTGACATGCATGACCGGATACATGTGTATCCTGAACGATTACTTTTGCACCTTTTTCAGAAAGTTCATTGATGACCTTTGATACAGATTTTTCATTTCCCGGAATCGGACGCGAACTGAAGATAACGGTATCCCCCGGTTCGATCGAAACCTTACGATGAATATTCGCTGCCATTCTTGACAACGCTGCCATGGCTTCGCCCTGACTTCCTGTTGTGATCAGTACAAGCTTCTCCGGTGGATAATTCTTCATCTGTTCCATCTCGATCAGAATATTTTTAGGAACATCAAGATAACCAAGTTCTGTCGCTGTAGTCATCACATTGACCATACTTCTTCCTTCTACGACTACTTTTCTGCCATATTTTTCAGCCGAATTAATGATCTGCTGTACACGATCGACATTTGATGCAAAAGTAGCAACGATGATTCGATGTTTTTCATTTTCAGCAAAAATATTGTCAAAGGTCTTACCAACGGTACGCTCAGACATTGTAAAGCCGGGCTTCATAATATTCGTGCTGTCACCCATTAGTGCAAGAACACCCTTCTTTCCAAGTTCTCCAAAACGCTGCAAGTCGATCGTTTCTCCATTAACCGGAGTAAAATCAACCTTAAAGTCACCGGTATGCACAACCAATCCTGCAGGTGTAAAGATTGCAAGAGCTGCCGCATCAGAAATACTATGGTTCGTACGGATAAATTCCACACGGAAACATCCTAAATTGATTGACTGCCCGTACTTAACGACTTTGTGTTTTACCGGCTTTGGCATCGTATGTTCTTTTAATTTATTTTCAATCAGTCCCATTGTAAGCTTAGTCGCATAGATTGGGGCATTGACTTCTTTTAATACATACGGGATCGCACCGATATGATCTTCATGACCATGTGTGATCACAAAACCTTTGACTTTATCAATATTATCTTTCAGATATGTCACATCCGGAATGACCAGATCGACACCAAGCATATCATCTTCCGGAAAAGATAATCCGCAATCGACTACCACGATATTGTCCCCATATTCAAATGCCGTGATATTCATACCGATCTGCTCTAAACCGCCCAACGGAATGATCTTTAAACTTTCTTCTAATGAGATGCTTTCTTTCTTCTTGGCCGGTGCTTTTCTTGTACTGACTCTTCTTGTTGCTTTCTTTTCTGTTGTCTCAGTTTCTTTTTCTGTCGCTTTTGTCGTCTTAGCCGTTGTTTTCCCTGCGACTGCTTTTGTTGTCGTCTTCTTTGCTGCCGGTTTTCTTCCTCTTGTCGTCTTCTTTTCTTCGGCTGTTTCTTTTTTCTTTTCGGAACTGTCAGTAGTCTGTGTGGCTCTTCGCACAACACGTTTCGCTTTCGCAATTCCCTCGCTTAATAAACCTTCTTTATTCTCTGTATCTTTCATCCTTGTTATTTCCTGCCTTTCTAACCTACATCTCAATATCTACATCATCTAATAATTCGGAAAATACTTTTGACAATGCTTCTAATTGTCCCTCATCTTCTACCATTTCGTAAACCGCTTCATCATCTTTCGTTGTTACTTCACGCATAATATACGCTTCTGTTTCCTCATCTTCACTATCAGAAACCAAAAGGTAATTTACACCTGCAACCATTGTCTCCTCTATCACATAAAAAGGAATCTTCTCTCCTTCTTCTGTTTCAAATGTAATAAAATCTGTTTCAGCCATACTATCTGTCTCTCCATTTCTGCGCACACACAAATAAAAAGCAATCCGGATCAGGTGCGCATCGATACGAATTTCCATTTTTTGCCACGTCATTTTAAACAAAAAGAAACAATGTATCAAACATTTTTCTAACCATGTCTTCATGACATCCTTCTCTTATCCATTGATTTTCGTGCACAACAAAAAACAAATCAGTCTCTGACAGCAACGCAGAAAAGCTGATTGTCTTTTGTCATCTATCGGTATTTATTTTTGAAGGCTGTCTAAATAGCCTTTTAAGATCAAACTTGCAGCTAATTTATCAATATAATCTTTTCTCTTGTCCTTTGCAACATTTCCCTGTGCTAATACTGCATCTGCTTCTACCGTAGTAAGACGTTCATCCCAGAAAACGACTTCTAAACCGGATCTTCGTTCTACCATTTCGGCAAACTCTCTGGTCTTATCACAGCGGTCTCCTTCTTCATTGTTTAACTTTTTAGGCAGACCGATCACTACTTTTTCTACGTCATATTCTTCCATCAGCTCTTCAATTCTGGCTAATGTCTGGCGCAGCTTTGTCTCTCTGGCACGCGTTATCGTTTCAATCGGCTGAGCCGTCAAAAGCATTTCATCGCTAATGGCAACACCAACTGTCTTGGAACCATAATCTAATCCCATTATTCTCATGCTTCACCTTTATCTTTCCGCACCGCTATTTGAAATTATTTTTAATATAATCTTCTAAAAGCCATTCAATAATCTCATCACGTTCTACTTTACGGATCAGACTTCTGGCTCCTTTATGACTGGTAATATAAGTCGGATCTCCGGACATCACATAACCAACGATCTGGTTCACAGGATTATACCCTTTTTCCGTAAGAGCTTCATAAATCTGTGCAATCACATCTTTGACTTCAATTTCCTGATCCTTTTGTACTTTAAAGTACTGTGTGTTATTAATTTCCTGCATAATGGCACTAACCTCCATAATTTTCACGTACTCTTATCTCGGTACTATAGTAATATATCTAAGAAAAAAAAACAACCCTTTCTCTATTTTATTTCTGTCTCACAGGTCTTTCCTGCCGTCTTATTGATACACGCCAAGCAGGATTTCATCTGTCAGATGCCTCTCAATCTTCACGGTTGCGATCGTGTTGCAGCGTTCCTTTGCATCCGGCATTTCTGTGCAGCTGACAGCAATACGCACATAGCGTTCATTATAACCGACCACATATTCCCTGCCCTCGATCAACTGTACTTCTTCTAACAGGACTTCTTCTTTTTTCCCTATAAAATATTTCTGGTATTCTTTTTCGAGTTCTTTTTCGATTCCAATCAGTTTCTCACTCCGCTGATTCTTAATCGTCTCATCAACCTGTCCTGTCATTGCGTCTGCCATTGTCCCCTGACGACGTGAATATTTAAATACATGGATCTGTGCAAATGCGATCCTTCTTGCAAATGCACAGGTTGCTTCAAATTCTTCTTCTGTCTCCTGCGGAAACCCGACAATGATATCAGTTGTGATAGCCGGATGCTTAAAATACGCACGGATCATTTTGACACCTGCTTCATATTCATCGGCACTATAATGACGATTCATACGGCGAAGCGTCTGGTCACATCCACTTTGTAAAGACAGATGAAAATGCGGACATACTTCCGGTATTTGTGACAATTCCTCTAAAAAGTTTTTTGTAATGATCCTTGGTTCTAACGATCCTAAACGGATCCGCTCGATCCCATCCACCTTTGCAACATTTCGGATCAGTTTTAACAACATTCTGCCTTCAAGTTCCAAAAAATTCTTACATTCCGTAAGATCAACACCATACGATGACAGATGGATTCCTGTCAGAACAACTTCCTGTATGCCGTCTTTTGCAAGCTGCTCTACTTCATATACCACATCTTCTACCGGCTTACTACTTAGCGGACCACGGACATAAGGAATAATACAATAGGTACAATATTGATTACAGCCGTTTTGCACTTTCAGATACGCTCTGGTATGTTTTTGTGCCATCGCTTCTTTTGTCATATGATGCTCTTTTTCAAATTCTTCTTCCGTCACCTGCATCGGTACAATGTTACGCTCTTTCATTGCCTCGACTACAAAAGCGACCAGATCTTCTTTCATTGCATTGGTAACAAAGAGATCCACACTACTGTCTTTTTCTCCCTTTTTATCGGAAGAATCCACATAACAGCCTGCTGCCACTACCAATGAATCCGGATTTCTTCTCTTAGCACGATGCAGCATCTTTCTGGATTTACGATCTGCAATATTTGTAACGGTACAGGTATTGACAATATAGACATCTGCTTTTTCTTCAAAAGCAACTACTGTATGTCTCTGTTCTTCAAATTTAATCTTCATTTTTTCCGTCTCATAGGAATTGACTTTACAGCCTAATGTTAAAAAACCTACTCTCAATTTCAAACTCCTTTTTGTGTCCTTTTTTGTGCTTATTTTTTTATTCTTGTAAACTCCACTTTACAATATAAGAATTTTTAGTATTTCATCCCTAAAAATTCTTGTATTTTTTAGCTAGATTGTATATTGACTTTTTATGCCAAACTGACTAGTATTATAGTAGAAAATTTCAAAGGGAGGTAATTTTGTATGAAAACAGTAAAAATTTCTTTAAACTCTATTGATAAGGTGAAAGCATTTGTTAATGATGTAACAAAGTTCAATACAGATTTTGACTTAGTATCAGGAAGATACGTTATTGATGCAAAGTCTATCATGGGTATTTTCAGTCTTGATCTTTCAAAAGCAATCGACTTAAACATTCATGATGATGACAACATGGATGAGATCCTTAAGACTTTAGCTCCATATATCGTTGAATAATTTTCAACCGGTATCGGACTGACAGAGGAATTCACATCCTTTGTTACATAATTCAAAAAAAGAAAAACCAGAGAACACATTAGTGTGTTCTCTTTTTTATTTTCTTTCTATTCATCAATTTCAATGATCTCTACGGTATCAATTGCTGTCTGTACCATTTCATCAATCTTTTCTACCAGTTTTTCTTCTGAATGACGGATCACGTTCAGGTTCGGCTTTGTTACCGGATGTTTTGCAACGAAGATCGTGCAGCAGTCTTCATATGGAAGAATTGAAGTTTCATAAGTTCCGATCTTTTCTGAAATATCTACGATATCCTGCTTGTCAAAGCCGATCAACGGACGGTATACCGGCATAGTACATACATCATTGGTTGCTGCCAGACTTTGCATTGTCTGGCTTGCAACCTGTCCGATACTCTCTCCTGTGATCAATCCAAGGCACTTATTCTTCTCTGCAAAGATCTCTGCAATACGCATCATATAACGACGCATGATGATCGTTAATTCTTCATGTGGGCATTGCTCATAAATGTACATCTGAATATCCGTAAAATTAACAACATGCAAACGGATCGGTCCTGTATAACGTGATACCAGCTTTGCTAAATCTACTACTTTCTGCTTTGCACGCTCACTCGTATATGGTGGTGCATGAAAATATACAGCATCAACATACACACCACGTTTTGCGATCATATAACCGGCTACCGGACTGTCAATGCCACCGGATAACAGAAGCATTGCTTTTCCATTTGTACCAAGAGGCATACCGCAGGCTCCCGCATAAACTTTAGAATACACATATGCTTTTTCACGTACTTCTACCCAGATCAAGACATCAGGATCATGTACGTCAACGGAAAGTCCCGGAAAACGATCCAAAAGCACACCACCCATTTCCACACATACTTCCGGTGAAGTCATTGGATAATGCTTATCACTTCTCTTTGATTTTACTTTAAATGTAAAGTTCTGCTCAGGATATTGTCTTTCTACGAAATCGCCGACTTTTTGTGCTAAGTTATTCCATTCCTTGTCTTCGATCACTTCAACCGGACTGATGGAAGATACTCCAAAGACACGGCTCATTGCTTCGATCGCATCATCAAAATCAAATTCTGATTTCGCTTCAACAAAGATTCTTCCCTGTTCTCTTGTTACTTCAAATTCACCTTCAATCTTTGAAAGGCGGTGTTTGATCTGCTCTACTAATGCATTTTCAAACTTGTAACGGTTCTTTCCTTTAATACCGATTTCTGCATATTTTAATAAAAATGCCTGATACATAATTCACCTCATTTTCCGCAGGTTTCCTGCTGTTTTCGTTTTGTTTTCTTACTTCTTTTTTATTTTCTGTTTTCGATTTACAACTTCTTTTTTCGTTTATGGCTTCTTTTTTTCAAAAAACTATCAGTGTCTTGTAAACTTTCTAAGTACCGGAAGGACTTCTTTTACAACTTCGATCGCATAGTCAATCTCTTCTAACGTTGTCATGACCGAAAAACTGAAACGCAGTGTGGAATCGAGCAGTTCGCTTTTTACTCCGATGGCCTGTAAAGTTCCGCTCAACTCCGGATGATTCGAGGAACATGCCGAACCCGATGATACAAAAACACCTTTTTGGGCAAGTGCATGTAACATGACTTCACTTCGTGTATTTGCAAAGCTCACACTGACAATATGCGGTGCGGTCTCTTCTATCGGGTCAATCAGTGCATTGATCGTTACACCATCTACATCCTGTAATCCGGCTATCAGTCTTTTCTTTAATTCATATAATTTTGCTCTTTTTTCTGAATGTCCGGTATATATTTCCTTTACTGCTACACCTAAACCAGCGATCGCCGGAACATTTTCCGTACCCGAACGCATTCCGTCCTGCTGTCCTCCGCCAAAAAGGATCGGACGGATCTTGACTTTCTCATTCACATATAAAAATCCGCTTCCTTTTGGTCCATGGATCTTATGCCCACTGACAGACATCATATCGACACCGAGCTTTTTGGGCACAATCTTATATTTTCCAAACGCCTGGATCGCATCAACATGAAAAAGGATCTGTGGATGTTTTTTCTTTAACATCTGTCCGATCTGCTCGATCGGCTGTACGCTGCCTACTTCATTATTTACATACATGATCGAGATTAGGAACGTATCCTCCCGAATGGCATTTTCCAGTTCTTCAACAGAAACTCTGCCTGTTGAATCCACCGGAAGATAGGTCACATCATATCCCATCTCTTCTAAATAAGCCATTGGTTCATGCACCGATGCATGTTCGATCCTTGTTGTGATCACATGCTTGCCGGCTCTGCGGTTTGCGATCGCTGTTCCGATGAATGCCATATTATTCGACTCTGTTCCACCGGATGTAAAAATAATCTCTTTTGGTTTGCATTTTAATTGAGTGCAAATCGTTTCTTTGGCTTCTTTGATATAATTTTCTGCGGTAATGCCTTTTGTGTGCTTGGAAGACGGATTTCCAAAGTCCTCTTCCATCACATGAACCATCATCTTCCGTACTTCCGGAAATACTCTGGTTGTTGCCGCATTATCTAAATATGCTTCCATGGTATCTGACTCCTATTATCATTTTATATCTTTTTAATAGTTATTCTTCTTATATTGGTTATTTCTATCGTAATATTTCGTTTCCGGTTCTTTTTATATTTTTTCAGCTTTTTATTTTAAGAGTTCTATCTGTTGTTTTCCAATAACGCTGACTCTAAATCATGTTGTAACTATCTATTCGTTACCGGCTTTTGATTTTGCATCTGCCTGCTTACTGTTGCATTTGAAACATCATAATAGAAAGCAATGCCATACCTGCCGTTTCTGTACGCAGGATTCTTTTGCCAAGTGTGATCGCTTCCATTCCGTTTGCGATTGCCAGTTCGACTTCACTGTCTTCAAACCCGCCTTCCGGTCCGATAAAAATGCCAACCGATTCCTGCTTACAGGCATGTGCTACGATCTCTCTTGAATGATCGATCCCTTCCTGTAATTCATATGGGATCACATTATAGGACAATTCTTTGGCTTTTTCAATCGCTTCTTTCATTGTGATCGGAGCATGCACCACCGGAATGATCCCACGGTCACATTGCTTCGCTGCTGCTTCTGCGATCGCCTGCCAACGTTCCTGCTTCTTTTGTATCTTTTTCTCATCCCCCAGTTTGACAACACAGCGTTTCATCATAACCGGAACGATCTCATACACACCAAGTTCCACGGCTTTCTGGATAATAAATTCCATTTTATCTTTTTTAGGCAATCCCTGAAACAATGTGATCTTTGTCGGGAGCTCTGTTCCTGTTTCCTGTACTTTTTCTACCTGAAGAACGACCTGTTCCTTTTCAATTGATGCGATACGGGATACATAGTCTTTTCCTTCGCCATTGCATGCAACAACCCAGTCTCCTTGTTCCAGACGCAGTACATTACGGATGTGGTTGACATCACCACCCTCTATGAAGATCTCGTCATTGCATATCTGCTCATCCGTTATATAAAAACGAAACACTTCTTTCCTCCATTTCTTATAACCTGTTAAGTCTCTGTCTAAAAGCGTACTTATAAGTATAACATATCTGTAAAAAAGGTGCAAAGCCGGTAGAAGTTCCAAAATGCAATGCTGTACACAAACCAGAAAAGCTCAAAAATATTGTGCTGTACCAGAGTTGAAGAAACTTTCAAGATGCAGTGCTATACATGAGCCCGAAAAAGTTGGCTGATCGTATAGTAATTAAATCTTTAGTCAGAGAAAGCCAGTTCCGGAAAATACCGGTTCTGGCTTTCTCGTATCATTCTATTCATTTTTATCTCTGCTGCATTCATGCGAATCGTACTTATGTACTTTTTCTACAGATATTTGTTGATCGATCCGCTTGATGTTCCCATAGTAGAATATGTGCCATTGAATGTATAAGAAGATGCATGTGTATTTGACATTGCAGTATTGTTTGCTAACTTATATACTTCATTTGCTTTCTTGCTGACACTATCACCATAAGAGCCTGATCCCTTGAACAGACTTGTAAGATCAGAAATAGAAGCATCATTAAGCTTTTCTTCATCTACAACAAGTTTGTTATCTTTTCCTATTGTGATACCAATAGATTTTAATAATCCTTTGTTCGTAGCAGTTGCTTTCTGAATGTTCAAAGTCTTACTAAGTACACCTAAAGACTCTGCATCACCGGCACTCTCCATATACGAATTATAATCTGTTACATATTTCTTTACAGCTTTTGTAATTGCATCACGATCATAAGTGTAATTGCCATCCTTGTCTACACCTGTCGTCTTGTATAACGAACTCTTTCCAAGCTCTTCTACGGAATCCTTTAAATCCTCTGCTGCTGACTTTACTGTTGTTAATGTCTGCGTAGAATCTTCTTCGCCATCTGTCGTTGATGTTGTCTTATCCGTTGTACCGTTTTTCTGATAATATGCATTTAACAGTTTTTTATACACACCGGATTTGATCAATGCATAATCACCTAAAGGATTGCTTCCACTATTTGAAAAAAGATCCAGTGAACTTGTTTTGTTTGAAGATGTGTTCGAAAACAAAAAACTGTAATTATTAAGATTTGAAAAACCTGAAATTGATGCCATGATACTCACTCCTTTTCTTTCACGTACATATTTCCTATTTTACCCATCTAACCATTTTATCGGCAGGATAAAAGAAAAACTTTATACCTTTATATATTTACCTGCGTATTATCTTGCGTTCTTTCTTCCATATCTTCCTTTTGCATTGCCTTTCTGCCCAGAAGCCTTTCCGTTTTTTCTGCCTTTGCCCTGCTTTTGTATACTTTTGTCATTCTTTTTAGAATTTGAAGTTCTGCTCTTTCCGGTATCGTTCGTCTTATCTGTCCTTTTATTCTTTGTCTTTTGGTGCTTTTTGTCCCATTTTTCTTCTCGCCAATGCTCTTTTCTCGGTGCGATCAGACAACCCTCTTCGAAACCGATCAGATCAGTTCGTCCGGCTTTGATCAAAGCCTCTTTAACCAGATCATAATTATGCGGATTGCGATACTGGATCAATGCACGCTGCATTGCCTTCTCATGCGGATTGACCGGAACATAGACTTCTTCCATTGTGCGAGGATCTACTCCGGTATAATACATACAGGTCGAAATCGTTGATGGTGTCGGATAAAAATCCTGCACCTGCTCCGGCATATAACCAAGATCCCGCAAATACTCTGCCAGCTCCACAGCTTCTTTTAACGTCGATCCCGGATGTGACGACATCAGATATGGCACAACGAATTGTTCTTTTCCAACCGTTGCGTTGACTTTTTGATAACGTTTGATAAATTGCTCATAAACGGCATTATGCGGTTTGCCCATTTTGTCTAAAACAGCATCCGAAATATGTTCCGGTGCAACACGAAGCTGCCCACTAATATAATATTTACAAAGTTCCCGAAGAAATGTATCATCCGAATCTGCCATCACATAATCAAAACGAATACCGGAACGTACAAACACTTTCTTCACGCCCGGAATCTGACGGATCTTTTTTAATAACGCTAAATAATCTTTATGATCCACTTTCAGATTCTGGCATGGCTTTGGAAAGAGACATTGCTTATTCGTACAGACTCCATATTTCTTTTGCTTTTCACAAGCGGTATGCCGGAAGTTTGCCGTAGGACCGCCCACATCGTGAATATAGCCTTTAAAATCAGGATCTTTGGTCATTTCTTTTGCTTCATTGACTAATGATTCATGACTTCTGGTCTGGATCACCCTTCCCTGATGAAATGTCAATGCACAAAAACTGCATCCGCCAAAGCAGCCTCTGTTACTTGTCAGGCTGAATTTAATCTCATTTAATGCCGGCACGCCACCATCTTTTTCATATGACGGATGATATGCTCTCATGTAAGGAAGTTCATATACATCGTCCATTTCTAACTCAGTCAATGGTGTAGACGGTGGATTTTGTACAACATATCCATTGTTACCATATGATTCTACAAGACATTTTGCCGTGATCGAATCGGTATTACAATATTGTGTATAAAAACTGGCTGCATATTCTTTTTTATCTTTTTTCAATTCATCAAAGGATGGCAGCATTTCATAATCATAGACACTATCAAGATTTTTCGCATGGTAAACCGTACCGTGCACATATGTGATATCTTCTACAGCAAGTCCGCTGTCAAGTGCATCTGCAATCTCTACAACAGAATGCTCGCCCATTCCATAGATCAGGATATTTGCCTGTGAATCCATCAAAATGGAATGTTTCAATGTATTTGACCAATAATCATAATGTGCCAGTCGTCTAAGACTCGCTTCAATGCCTCCAATGATGATCGGCACTTTTTTATATACTTTACGAATCAGGTTACAATATACGATTGTTGCATAATCCGGTCTTTTCCCGATCACACCGCCCGGTGTATACGCATCCTGGTTTCTACGCTTCTTGGACACAGTATAATGATTGACCATGGAATCCATATTACCTGCAGATACCAGAAAGCCAAGTCTCGGTCTTCCAAAGACCTGAATGCTGCTATCATCTTTCCAGTCCGGCTGTGCAATAAATCCGATGCGATAACCATGTGCCTCCAAAATCCTTGTAATGATTGCAGCACCAAAAGACGGATGATCGACATAGGCATCACCACACACATATACAAAATCGACCTCATCCCATCCTCGTTTCTTCATATCTTCCCGATCAATCGGCAAAAAATCCTTCATCTAAACTCTCCATTTCTATCCTGGTCCCACTCAAACTCTATTCTCACCTCACTATAAAGCATTTCCCCCATACTTGCAAGTTTCCCCAAAATCCCCTATAATCAAAGTTTAGATTTACTCCCCCCTTTACAAATCACACTGATACGATCAGCACTTCTTATCCTATCAGTGAACTTTTTTATAAGCGTCATCTTTGTAGACTTTATATCGGCTTTCAGATTTGTTCTGTATTTTGGCGAGACACGCCACTCTGTTAGGATATCTGATTTTTATATGCTTTTTTGCTATTGGGCGTGGGTCATAACTATAGGGGCGACTCAGCCTGAGTAGCATTGCTGTTTGGGACACGCTCCCGCTTCGCAAAGCCACGTAGCGCACACATAGCACTGCAAAAAAGCAGATCTTTTTTTGCAGCGCAAGTGGCGACGGGCTTAGAGATTCCCAAACAGCAATGTACATCAGACAGGTCCTGCCCCTATATCAGATGAGAGCGCCCATAATCAAAAGCAAAAAAGCAAAAAATCCCAGAAATTCTTATCAGGCGAAACAGTGCTTCAAAAAATAAAAAGAAATAGAAACACAAATGAAATCTACCAATATGACGCATCTCATTTCTTTGTTGTGAGGATGGTCATCACAGTACGGTGGTATGTTTTGCAAATGTTTGTGGAACTTAAGATATGAGGAGGGGTTGCATTGCGCATTTTTATTAGTCATTTTCTGCTTTTTTGCTTTTGCTGTACAATGTTTTTTCAGATATGCAGCAACAACATTGCCATAATCGCTATGCTTTGTTCCCTTTTTGTATTGTCGTTATCTTATTTTTTTAATCAGACAAATGTTTCCCTGCTGCTGTTTGCTCTTTATGCTGTTTTGGCATTATTTCAAAAAGAATTCGTCATCTTTTTTCCAATGCTGACATTTTCCATTACATATAATAAGTGCTTTGTCCCTCTGCCACTCCTTGCAATCGGTATTCTGTATCAGTTCCATGCCGATTCTCCCCTGCTGTTTCTTTCCCTTTTACAAAACGGAACCGCTTTCTGGATCGCTATATTGATAAGAAAACTCGAAGGATTACAACAGCAATACTTTTCTCTTCGCGACGATACAACTGAGCACGATATTCTTTTAAGAGAGCGGAACCAGACTTTGCTTAAAAATCAGAATTATGAGATCCATAATGCCACCTTGCAGGAGCGAAACCGCATTGCCCGCGAGATCCATGATAACGTCGGGCATATGCTGACCAGAGCGATTCTGCTGCTTGGTGCGGTCAAAACGATAAACCAGGATCAGAAGATAACGGATTCCCTGACTCTTTTAGAAGATACATTAACACAGACAATGGATAATATCCGATCGAGTGTACATAACCTGCATGACAACTCGATTGATTTGCAAAAAAGCTTACATAGTCTGATTCAGAATTATACTTTTTGTAAAGTAAATTTGAAATATGATATCGAATCGGAGCTGCCTGCCAATATCCGCTATACATTTCTGTCGATCGTAAAGGAAGCTCTTACAAACACAGCAATGCAACCCGTATTGATATCTCATTGCGGGAACATCCGGCTTTCTATCAGTTGATCACACAGGATAACGGAAACAGTGAAAATGTACAAAAATGGTCTGACCACACTTCCGGAATCGGTATGATCAATATACAGGAACGGGTACAAAATGCCAATGGTATGATACAGATTACTGCCAGGAATGGTTTTCGCATTTTCATTTCAATACCGAAAAAGGAGGAAAAAAATGATACAGATCGTGATCGTAGATGATGATATTCTTGTAACGACAGCATTAAAAACAATTTTAGAAAGCAATGACGATATTGAAGTTGCAGCAATCGGACAGGATGGCAAAGATGCTATTGCTCTTTACCTCAAATACCATCCCGATATTTTATTAACCGATATTCAGATGAAAGAAGTTGATGGATTACAAGCCACCGAAGAAATCTTAAAACAGGACAAAGATGCCAAAATACTTCTTCTGACTACTTTTAATGATGATGAATATATTATCAAAGCATTACAGATCGGTGCGAAAGGTTACTTATTAAAGCAGGATTATAACAGCATTTATCCTGCTTTAAAAGCCGTCAAAAGCGGTCAGAGTGTCTTTGGAACAGAAGTAATCTCCAAGCTGCCTGACTTTTTACAGCAAAAATCTTCTTTTGATTATTCTGCATATGCTATTTCCAAAAAGGAATTACAGATCATTGAATTGATCGCTGACGGACTCAGCAATAAAGAAATTGCGGCTCAGCTCTTTCTAAGTGAAGGAACTGTCCGCAACTATCTGAGTCATATATTAGAAAAATTAGAACTGCGTGACCGCACACAGCTTGCTGTCTTTTATTACCAGCATATATAATTATGTACGAACTTTTTATGATGCAGATTTTGCAGTCTCAAATGCCTTCTTATAACTTAATACTTTAGAAACGTATGATTTACAATAAGAAGGGATACCACCATTTCGCTTTACGGCACCGCTTCCTGCATTGTACGCAGCCAATGCTAAGCGGATATCTCCATTAAATTCCTTGATCTTTTGTGCGATGCATTTTGCCCCACCCATAATATTTTCTTCCGGATCATAAGGATTCGATACACCAAGACCTTTTGCTGTCTCCGGCATTAATTGCATTACGCCCATTGCACCCGAGCTTGATACATCTTTTGCATTAAAGTTTGACTCTGCTTTTGCAATGCCTTTTAACAGGCTTTCCGATACATTATATTTCTTTGCCGCTTTTTTAAAGATCGAATCGTATTTTGTCGTTTTCATCGAATCTGCTGTCGTAGTATTGGATGAAGCTGCTGTCTTTTTAGCTTCCTTTGCAACATCTTCATAAATCACTTTCTGACCATTCGCAGGATTCACAAAAACAACCTGCTTTGCGCTGTCATCGATTTTCGCTGTTTTGTCTGTGTCTGTCTTCTCTGTATCCGTCTGCTCTTTTGAAACGACGGTTCCTTTTTCCTCTTTATGGAGTACATTTTCAAAACTGGTAAGAGTTGTCTGGCGTACTTTTCCATCTGTATATGTCTCATACGGCTTAATATTTAAATAAGAAATACTTTCTACCATGACATTCCCTCCTTTGTTTCTTTCTATGAGCTTATTTTCCGTTATCTTCTTTGACAGATTCTTCCTGAATTTTCATTGCATATAAACTTTTGCAATTCTTTTATTTGTTCGAAAAGAGACTGCCAAGTGTCATCTCTCTATTCTTCTGTATGTCTATTATCTTTTGATCAGCAATTTCCTGACCGGATATTTTCTTTACCGGCTGATATGCAGTCTCCTGACCGGATATCTTTTTTACTTTCCGGTATTTGGTCTCTGTGCTTACTGCTTTCTGTACATTCAGATATTTTGCAAAATGGATGGCTGCTTTTTGTTCCTTTTTATAATCCATTTCCCGCAAAAGTATAGTATCCACCGGCACTCTTTTATAATGTCCGTTCCTGCCGGCAACCGGTTCTTTTGTATCTGCTTTGATACAGGAAATCGTCTTAGCATTCTGTCCCTGTTTGACCATAACATTCTCTTTTCTTTTAATATATTCATTCATATGTCGACGTACAGATACTGTCTGTCTTGTCATCCTGCAAAAATACGACGCAACATTCCTATCTTTTTATTATATAGTTTTAAAAAATATACGTCAATATCCTATTTTCTCCATTTTTCCCTCTTCTTTTCTATTCTTTTTCTAAAAAAACACGTTGAAATAAAATAATACTTTCTTAAAAAATGATAAATTTACAAATTTTACCCATACGCTCATTGCGAAACGAAAAGCAATATGATAAAGTAACACTTGAAAAATTGTACTGTTTCTATGCTTACAGATGTATTTCGTACTATTTTTCAAGACATTATTATTTTTGACCTGAGAGGAGATTTAATTATGGTAAGTACCGGAATTGTAAGAAAGCTAGATGAGTTAGGCAGAATCACTTTACCAATAGAGTTACGTCGTTCTATGGGAATTTTAGATCGAGCACCATTAGAGATCATTGTGGATGATGATCGTATCGTATTAAAGAAATACCAGCCGGAAGACATTTTCACCGGCGAAACCGATGACCTGATCGAATATCATGGTCTTAAAGTATCTAAGAAGTCTATTGAAGAACTTGCAAAGATTGCTGGTATTACAAAATAATTTTTTAGATTACATAAGGTTGAATTCTGATCAGATCATGATCGGGATTCAGCCTTATTTTTACAGGGAGGGGATATTTTGAAAGAAGAATGGTTACAATTAACAGACATTTTGGATCAAAGCGACAACATTGTATTCTTTGGCGGCGCAGGCTGCAGCTGTGAAAGCGGCATCCCGGATTTTAGAAGTTCTAATGGTTTATACAGCCGGAAACTCGGACAAAATTTTACACCGGAGCAGTTGGTATCTCATACCTTTTTCATGCGTTACCCAGACGAATTTTTTTCATTTTATAAAAAGAATCTGATCTATCCGGATGCCAAACCGAACGGCTGCCATATCGCTTTAGCGCAGCTTGAAAAGCTCGGAAAATTGAAAGCAATCGCTACACAAAATATTGACGGTCTGCATCAGGCAGCCGGTTCCAAAACAGTTTATGAATTACATGGTTCTGTTCTTCGAAACTATTGTATGGATTGTCATGCATATTATGATGAGAAATTCGTACTTGCTTCCAAGGATATCCCAGTCTGCCCTGTCTGTGGCGGACGTGTTAAACCGGATGTCGTTCTTTACGAGGAAAGTCTTGACGAACAAACGATTGAAAATACCATTCAGGCAATCAGCCATGCTGACACACTGATCATCGGCGGCACTTCTTTAGTTGTCTACCCGGCAGCCGGTCTGATCGATTATTTTCACGGAAAATATCTTGTCCTGATCAATAAAAGTACAACTTCAGCTGATCAAAAAGCAGACCTTGTCATTCACGACAGTATCGGCGAGGTGATGAAGACGGCTGTCGATGAACTTTTAAAAAGACACCCCTCTGCATAATTTCCAAACAGGCGATATGTGACACAACACACATCGCACAGCATAAAACAGATCATGTACAAAGCAAAATAAAGTTTAGCCGGATCACTTATACAGAACTTTAGTAATATAATATGAAACAATAAAAAAACGTTAAAGAAGAATTTATACAAAAATGGGAGGATTTATTATGAGATATTCTTATAAAACAAGAGGAACCTGTTCCAGCCAGATTGATTTTGATATCAATGGCGATGTCATTACAAATGTAGCATTTACAGGTGGATGTAATGGTAATACACAAGGCGTTGCCTCACTGGTTGACGGCCTGACCGTCACACAGATTGAAGACCGCTTAAAAGGCATTCAATGCGGTATGCGTGGTACTTCCTGTGTAGACCAGCTTTCGCATGCTGTCCGCGAAGCATATGAAGCAGAAAAAAACAACGCATAAATATCCAAAGTACTATCTTGAAACATATTTACAAAAATATTGCAAGTGCCAGATTGCAACAGTAATATTCTATAAGATAAATTTGCAAGAAACAGAGTACAACAACAGAATTGTAAAAAATAAATTTGCAGGAACCAGAGTACATCAACAGAATTGCAAAAGATAAATTTATAACTACAACATAAAGTATCAACAAATAAGAGCATCGGAAGATTTTTCCGATGCTCTATTTGTTATCTTACGATACAAGTCAGCAAAAAGTTCGTTTTCCGGCAAAGATCTCTCAATCTTTTCGACATTCTGATCTTTTGATTTGATTAGTTAAAGAACTGATCCCAGAGACTTCCGCTATCTGAGTTACCATCATTCTGATCATTGTCCTGACCATTATTCCGGTTGTATCCATTCTGACCGTTATTATTCTGACTATCCTGTGAATTATCAGCACTTGAACTGTCATCTGTTGACAAGCTGTCTAAAGATTCTTTTCCCTGCAAAGTAACTTTTACTTTCTTTTCCGTATATTTTCCGTTGTTACTTCGCTGTAAGGTGATCGTGATCTCTGTACCCTTCTTATAGCTGTTGATCTTTTCCTGGAGACTTTCCATCGTTGTGACTTCCATCTTATTTACAGCCGTAATGACATCGTTGGCTTTGATTCCACCCTTGTCTGCTGCTCCTCCCTTGGCAACTTCCTTAACATAAACACCATATGGTACATTATACGCTGTAGCAGCTTCTGATACGGTACTTCCTGTAATTCCGAGATATCCTTTCTGTGAATCGTTCAAAGTCTCACGATTCATTAATTCATCAATGATCGGTGTCGCAACGGAGATCGGAATTGCATAACCGACACCTTCTACAGAAGAAGAGGCGATCTTGGCAGAATTAATACCGACAACCTGTCCTTTCATATTGATCAAAGCTCCTCCGCTGTTACCCGGATTGATCGCTGCATCTGTCTGAATTGCTTTGATCTTGTTTTCTTTTGAACTCGTTTCAGAAGATTCCGTAATCTCTCTGTCTTTCGCACTAATATATCCAACGGTAACGGACTGGCCATATCCGAGAGCATTACCGATTGCAATAACCATTTCACCAACCTTGATATCATCAGAGGAACCGAGGTCCGCAATCTTGATCTTGTCCATCGTTGATTTCTTCATTTTAGAAGTCTTTACAGCAACAACGGCAAGATCATTTGATGAATCCGCACGTTTTTCTGTTGCTTCATATACTTCACCATCAATAAACTGTACAGAGATCGTCTTGGCACCATCAATTACATGATTATTTGTTGCAATCAAAAGCTCTTTCTTATTCTGACCTACAATAAAGCCGGAACCTGCACTGGTTGAATCCTGTCCTTTGTTATACTGGCCAAACAGATCATAATAGGCTGTTCCCTCTGTTGTACTTGTGATCGCTACAACTGCCGGCATCGTCTGTTCCGTGATCGCTGATACATCATTTGTGCCAATTGCACTGCTTGTTGCTACATTTCCTGTAGAAGTAGTGGCAATTGAAGTACCGGAAGTCGAACCGTTATCACCTAAAACCCGGTTTGATACATAATTCACTGCATTAAAACAAATACCGGCTACTAAACCAAACAAAACAGCTGCTGCCGCAACAAGACCGATTTTTTTTCCAAAAGTAAGCGGCTTTTTCTCTCTTGGCTTTCTATTTTTCTTTGGTTTTTTCGGATTTTCGTTGTTCTGGAAATTGCCCGACCGGTAATAATTCCCCTGCCGGTAACCTGATCCGTTTCCATTTGAATCATACCCATTCTGCTGATAACCTGTCTGTCCGTTGCCACTCTGGTTATAGCCGCCCTGCTGATAACCTGTCTGTCCGTTACCGCTCTGGTTATAACCGCCCTGCTGATAGCCTGTCTGTCCGTTATTGCTCTGGTTATAACCACCCTGCTGATAGCCTGTCTGTCCGTTATTGCTCTGATTATAACCACTTTTCTGATAACCTGCCTGCTCATTTCCTGCAGCACTTTGCGTGCTCTGGCTGTCTGCTGTGTTCTTAGATTCGTAATAATCACCGGAATGTGTTGTTTCGCTGTTTTTATTATTATAAGAATAACTATACACCGATGATCCTTCTTCCTGATAATTTCCTTCTACCGAATTGCCATATTCGCCGGTATACTGCGTACTCTTTTCCTCTTTATTTTCATCCATTGCGTAAGACCTCCATTTCTACTGTTTTTGCTCTGCCGTATATTCTTTTTGCAACCGTTCATGTAAAATATACATTTTGCATATAAAGCACAAGCGACTTAAAACTACAGTTACATTACCTCTTATCCGTTGCAAAGTCAACCATTCAGGGCAATATACAGTAATGAATTTTCTTTCTTAGATAGTGTAACAATGAAATGTGTATAAGTTGTGAAATTTCCTCATTTATAAAAACATGCCGGCATTCGCAAAACAAATTCCTGTACTGTGCCAAACAACAATGCTACTCAGGCTGAGTCGCCCCTATAGTTATGACCCGCGCCCA
>ERZ1106943.1361-NODE-1361-length-25398-cov-8.447264_pt1 | contig 25398 bp, 18 predicted proteins | sample MGYA00403671_ERZ1106943 | MGnify/ENA primary metagenome ERZ1106943 (study PRJEB35170, sample SAMEA104062427) | human gut metagenome | biome: human gut; feature: human-associated habitat; material: faeces | place: Denmark | collected 2012-06-14 ...
AGTTCCCTCGCCGGTGCGGTACTCGCAAGCTCGCACCTATTCAACCATTATAAAACGATTCAAATGAAAGAAGATATTGAAAATACATCGGACTCCTCGAAAGAAACCAGAAGTGTCTTTATCGGAGCTAAAGTCACTCCTACTCAGAAGGAGCATATAAAATCACTGGCCGGGCAATGCGGCATGACCGTAAGTGACTACATATTATCACGTGCCTATAACTTCAAGCCCAAAGCAAGGCTTACGAAAGAAGAAGCTGCTCTGTTGCAGAATCTGGACGATTGTCGGTCAGACCTCATAAAATACACATCCGCCCTACACGGAATGTCCACAAAGCAGCGCATGGCAATGTTCAATCAGATTCCGTTCATGGTCGGCTGGCTCAAGGAACTTGGCAATGTGGCCGAAAATGTCTGCCAGTTCCTGAATGCAGTAAAAGAGAAGAATAAAATTCCGTCTAACCCAAAATCCGAAGAAGAATGATTGCGAAAGCCAAAGCCATATCGCACGGTATAAACGACATCCGTTACATTACCGGCGAATCACAGCACAAAAAACATCCGGAGAAGATTTATCGGGTATTGGACAACCTGTTGCCCTCAGAACCGGACGCTATGGGGATATGGAACTCCATGCAGTTGACCCTATCCCAGCATCGACCGATAAAGAACTCCGTTATCAGAATCGAGCTGAGTCCTTCGCCCGAACATACCCAGTTCTATGACATGGAGGACTGGCAAAAGCTCTGGCACGACTTTGCTGAGGAGTTCGACAAACAAGTGATTATCGGCAAGGACGGAAAAGTCCGTTCTTGCCAAACCAATTTGGCTAATAGCAAATACTCGGTTTGGCTGCATACGGAATCTAAAGGCGAAGTTCCCCATCTCCACGCTGCGGTTTGCCGTTTGGATGAAAATGGCAATATCAACAATGACCACAACATTCATCTTCGAGCACAACGTGCAGCCGAGCGAGTGGCAAAGAAACGTGGCTGGACGACTGCAGCACAAATCCGAAATCTCAACATTCCACAAGTAAATCGGGACTGCATGGAGGTGCTGAAAGCAATGCCATTGTGGTCATGGGATGAGTACAAGAATGCTCTTACCCTGAAAGGCTACGTCGTGTATGAACGAGAGGATAAGAAAGGAGTTCTCCGTGGATATGCGCTCATGCATGGGAATACCAAATACAAGGCTTCCGAATTGGGAGTCGGCAGAAACCTGATGATCTCGAAACTTCCTGCGATATGGAAGAAACTGCATCACCAGCCGACCACAACCATTAGGAACAATACTACCCAAGCCATCCAACAATCAGCAGAGCATAAGACTTCTCCAATTGACTATACCCAATATCGCACAGACCGTCCGGATATGATTCCCTATACCCTTACCCATGAAGGCAAGGGGCACAAGTTCTATATTCCGGAAAAAGTGCTTGACTGCTTCAATGACGAGTTCGATTACAGGTTCGTTTCCAACTGTCAGGAACTTACCGATATGGCGGTAGCTATTTTTGTCGGACTGCTTGAAACGCCGAATGTAGCAACCGGCGGAGGTGGCGGAGGTTCGCAAAGCGACCTTCCGTGGAGAGACAAGGACGAGGACGATTTACAATGGGCTCACAGATGCGCTCGTGCTGCCAGTCGTTCGTTAGGGAAGAAACCGAAAACAGGACTAAAACGATAAGCCTATGAAGCCAAACATGAAAAAGCAATTCGATTTTTCCGCAGAAATGAGTGAAGTAGAATCCATAAAAACCACTCCCAAAAATGAATATCTGGAAGAAGAGAATCGGCTACTCGACCTGAATATAAAAAAACTTGCCAGCCTGAACGACAATGTGCATGAAATGAGTGTAAATCTGGTAAATTCACTCAAATTTCTACAGGAGTATAGATTAGCCATTGCCAAAGATACGCAGGAACAAGCCGAAAAATTCGGGCAGACCATCCTTGCTAAGTTCCTCCAACAGATTCAAGACAAATGTAATGAAACTGAACGAAAAATCAGTAAGACAAACAAATATATTTCAATGCCATACACTGCATTCTATATTTTGATCATTATACTGGTTGCTCTATCTTCTTTTTTCGTCAGCATCATAGTAGCAAATGTGGAGATTTTACACTCGGCTGTGATTAGAAAGGTTGTTTTATGGACTATTTTGATTACCGCAGCTGGAATTACTACAATGATACTTCTTTTGAAAGTATTGAACAAGCCCCAATAGCAGATTACAACAAAGCAACGAGTTTCAATCCTGATTTTTAGGTTTAAGACTCGTTGCTTTTCACTTCCATATCATTATCATTCTATATCCAAAGGGAGTAAATTCCCATCACTGAATCGGTCAAAATCGGATTGGAACAGCCTGTCTTGAATAACCCTGTACTTTTCAAACTCCGTTTCCGCAAACTCTTTGGCAAATTCTGCTGATACGCTTCCGTTATCCTGTAATATCGGGAGTTCTGCCACATCAATGAATTTATCTATACGTTTTGCCCAATCTTCCATTGTCATAGGAATATGACGCTTAGCCATACTTTCTGCCATATCAAGGGACGCATTGACTATTCTGCCCATTTCTTCCAATTCATTTTCTCGCAAATAGTTCTTTGCAATAGACACATCAGTTTTGACAATTTTTCCATTGGGAGCATTTTCCCAAGTAGTCAGTCCCATGTACTCTTTATCCGCATTGGCACGTTCCACAATCAGCTCCGCAGCGGTATGCCCATGTATAGCATAGTGCATTTTATTCTGTATCTTCTTGAAAAAAAGGCGAGTTGTCGGAGCATCTTTATTATAGTCTATAGCCGTAGCATAAATATCAGTCAGTTTTTGATAAAAGCGACGTTCACTTAGCCTTATTTCCCTTATTTCGGCAAGCAAATGCTCAAAGTAATCCTCACCTAAAAAAGCCCCATTCTCCATTCGCTTATGATCAAGTACATAGCCACGGATAGCAAACTGACGAAGCACGTATGTACACCACTGCCGGAACTGAGTGGCACGAACAGAATTAACCCTATACCCGACACTGATGATGGCATCGAGATTATAAAACATTGTTTGATATTTTTTTCCATCAGCAGCAGTTGCCGAGTTTTTCTCGGTAACTGAATCTTTGATTAGTTCTCCGGATGCAAATATATTTTTTAAGTGCAGGCTAATATTATCAGTTGAGCAATCAAAAAGCTGCGCCATCGCTTTTTGTGTAGCCCAAATAGTCTCATCCTTATACATCACCTGAATCCCACCCTCTTTACCTTCAAGCATAAAGATGAGAAACTCTGCTGTACTATTCCGTATTACTATATTCTTTGCCATAAATCATACAATATCAATACAAAACTATATGCTCAAGTATATTTTTGAGATGCTTGGAAACAGTTGTTCTATCCACACCAAAAAGTTGAACCATACCTTTGGTTTACACCACAATATCTCCCCCCCTGATGATTACCTGCACCTTACCATCCTCTCCTAGAAGATTGTATAATATGAATTGAATTTCGTTTGACATATATTTCAACTTATAGTATTTTTTTTATATCATCTATAATAATTGGTGATAAATCTAACTCATCAAAGTTTAATGACTTTAGCCAGATTAAGCACTCTTCTTTTGATTTTTCCGTAGATATAATGTATTTAGCCAATTCAAGAACTGTATTGCGACTTAAGCCTAAAGCCAACAATGATAAATGAGTCTTTTGAGATACTCCAAACTCCAACCAAAGATTGAGCTGTGGTATGCTATCAATAAGTTCTTGTTTATTATTTACCTCAAGAACATATCGAAGGATATCAACATAACAACTTGAGTCTTTTGCAAATTGATATCTAACAAAATTCTCCACATTTTCCATTACCTCTCTAATAACCGCAGGAAGTTTTTTACCGTAGTGATTTTTTTTATAAGATTCATAACTTTTGCGAATAAGATATGACAATGGTTTTCCAGACATCCAATTAATCAACAAAATAGCCCTAGAAGCATTTAATTGCTGGGGATAATATGAAATAGTATGTCCTATAATATCAATAAGATTCTTATATTCTTCATAAGCATTAGAATCATTCGGATAAACAGGTATTAATGTATCAATTTCATTTATATGTTCAGTAAAGAAGTTATATAGTTCCTGTTGAGCTAAAGGCGATACACCTGGATTTTTCTTTATAATATAACTTGGCAATGTAATCCTTGACTGAACTGAATTTAATTCTAATAATAGTTCATCATAAAATGGATTTGAAGGTGCTGTTTCTTTTTCCAATACATATCTAATATAAAAGTATCCAAAAGCAAACTCCAAATCAGGTCGTTTCTCCGCATCCTGTCTAGGTGATTCTTGTCGAATATAATCCAATAACTCTCCACCTTTACTCTCAATAACATTTAAAGCTCGTTTTATTTCTTGTTTCGTTTTATTGGGTTCTGGTTGAACACTCCATTTTAAAGGTTCAATACAGAATATATTCCCGCTATACTCTTTTCCCAACCTACCTGCTCTACCTGCCAAATTCCAGAAATCATTTTGATTCAGCGGTTTTCCTATACCCCTTGATGGCTTTCTTATGATAATAGATTTAGCAGGAAGATTGACACCTTCCAACAAAGTCGAAGTACAGACTAAATATTCTATTTTTCCTATAGAAAACAATCTCTCTATTTCATTTCTTATAAGCAAGGGCATATTCCCATAATGAAATGCAATACCCTTTGATAAGACTTTAGCTAAAACATATTGAACATGAATTGTACTCTGCACTAATTCAATAAGCTCTGTTATTTCAGAATCCTGTTCACAACTCGGAAGTAAATCGTAAAGTAAACTAGCAGTATCTTCAGCATCAGCAGCTCCATTACTATAAATGAGACACCCTCCTCTATTGGAGGTTTGATAAGCTGTATGAACTATTTTATGTCGTTCTGTTGTAGGACGGTCTGTCATAACTATCTTTCCCAACAAAATAGTATTCTCAACCGTGCATAAGTGAATTTGCCATTCTCTAATTTTCCTCGGTACTTGAGAAACATATAAAAGGTTTTGATTAACAGCCACAAATTGAGTATTGACTTTACATTTCCTACTACTATTCATAACATTATCCAAAAGTATTTCTGGATTTGATGTAAAAGGGCTAGAAAAAAACACCTTTATTGCAGGATTGGCTTTAACAACATCCTCTATTTTCTGTTGAAGCAAAATGCCTCTATTTCCATCTTCAATTTTATGTGCCTCATCAACAATAAGAATATCTACTCTATTATTAGAATTTCCATACAAAAACCAATGAAGACGTTCCTGGGTAAAAACAAAAATATTAGATTTATTATCTACAATATCTTCCTGAGGAGGTACTGTTGTTACATTAGTTTGAGCCTCTAGGTTATATTGTTTCAGTAGTAGTTTTAAATCAGTTTCCACTTGACTGATTAGTGCTCTTGTTGGCACAACATAAACAACATTCTTGTTGCCTACGGTCAACTCTTCTAACAAAAGAGTACAAAGGATGTAAGACTTACCTGCAGACGTTGGGGCAGATATACTTATTGTTTCATTGTGTTTGTATGCAAAATATACTTCTTTTTGAAATTTATTCAAAAGGAAAACGTCATCATTTACAATTATGGTATGTTCAATATCTGATTTGCTTTGTTGAAGTTTCAAAGCAAAAGGATAGTTATCTCTAAAATCCTTCTTAAGATACCGTTTGTCTAATGCGATTTTAATTGCTGGCTTATTTGTTAAGTTGTCTAAAATAAATGCTGCTGCATTTTTCTGATTTTCGTTAGTTTCTTCTTGCATTAAACAAGTCTGAGCTATACGGAGAGCTGCATCCAAAAATTTGCTTTCATTACAATAACTAAACAACGAAGCAATGCTTAACATATTATTCCAATCTATTTGAGACAATAAATCAGATTTATCCTTATTCCAAACTAAATTAGGAATAGTATCACAAACAGACAACGTGAGTAATGCCTCATATTGACGTTTGAAACTACTTAAGTTATATACTTTTTCACCTAACATTATTTGATTGTTTTAAGATAATACTTTCTAAAATCGTTAACAGAAGGAAATGGCATTAAAAAGACATGAATCTCCTTTTTATCAAGATTCTCATGATCTTTTATCTTATTTCCGATAGTATTATGCCATTTCTCATATTCTGTCAATACTGCATTTTTAATATATTCTGTAGTTTTGGTGACATCTGTATCACTTGGGTATTTATCATAATCAAATCCGATAAAACATACACCCTTATAAATTAAATGATTTGATTGTCCTCTATCTTTATCAAAATACCCTACAAGTACATCCTCAATAGCTTCATCGTTTATATTTTGGTGTATATTCGATGTAATCAAATCTATGTCTCTTTCTTGTGTTGAAGTACAACCTTTCGGGTCAAGTAGAAAACCTTTCAAACTTTCAAAACAATTCGCTAATGCCGTATTTAAATCTTGATACATTTTAGCTTCCGCCCAATATAGTTCAAGGTTACCTGTTGTGCGATTATACTGAAAATGGACTCCATCTGCTCCTTGATAATGCATTTTCGGGGATGTTTTTAAAGACATTTTACTTATTAGTTGCGGGAGTTTCAATATATCCTGTGTAAGAATATATAATAAAATTTCGCCACCTTCTCCTGTATTATTCAAATCAGTAAAAAGATTTTCAGCTTTCTTTCTTAACTGAATTATCTTTCTTGTAGAACCTGTTTCATTTAGATCATGCCTTGCCTCCTCTATCTCTTTTTTAGGAATAGCATAATCAACTATTCGAGAATCAATATATTCGATTAAATCATGAAGTCTTAACTTACCATTAGCATCAACTCTTAGACAATAGCAATATCCCTTAGAATTAGTCTCTGGTATATCTATACAATACCGAACCTCCTCAATACGAGATTTTATAGCCTCATTTGTATTAACTATGAGATTATTTATCGCATTTTCTATTCTATCCATTCTACTTATATTTAAATTCTCGCTTTTTAAAAGTTCTTCAGACGACTAATACTAGTAATACATTTCAATATATTGATAAGCCTTATCAAAGACTTCTTGGTCTTTAATTTGGTAATTAACCCACAAAATGGAACGTAACTTCTTTTTTATCTCTCGCTGAGCAGTAATGCTTTTGAAAGCATCTTTAAACTTACGCACAATAGCTACCACATTTTCATCAATATCAGCAACTATACGTTCTACAATGATAGGCGTATTCTCCGTTTTAATCGACTCAAATAACTCCGTAAGAGCAGCTTTTGCTTGTTCCCTCTTGTCAAGAGGTTGATCTGATTTTTTTTCTTCCTCAAGAACCTCTTTGGCAAGAGTTAGCAATCCACGGAGGAAATCAATACTGGTTATAAGATTCTCCTCCATATGACGACGCAGTTCATCCAACTTCTCGGCAAATGCCTTGTAGTTGGGATCTCTATGGTGCTCTCCTAACCTCAAACGGAGCATCTTTTCTACTTCCAATATCTTTTTAGGATTGTCTTTAGCTTGCTCCAACACCATATCAATTACATCTCCATCTACCACAAGATCCTCGAGAGGTGTCCCGATATCAATAGTATCAATATTGCGATGAATGATTTCAATGGTTTTAGCACCCAATAAAGTCCATATGAGTGAACCTCCAGTACTAACAGGGCGTACGCTTTGATATACTTGAGCCAGCCAAGTATAATCTGTCTGATAAGCAGCCAGCATTGCATCCGGGCTTACTGTTTCCCAAGCCTTAGCCAATCGTGAAAAATATTTTGCAAAATTCGTTTTTGTAGACTCATCAAGTAAACATTGCTGAGCTGCCTGCAAACCTTCCCAACCGCCGATTGTCCGGTCTACACCCGGAAAAAAGTCAATACACTCTTGCAAGAATTGAGGTATCAACACTTTTATTTCATCAATATTCTTTACAACCGTTTTTACTGTCTCCTCATCAAAGGCAAGGTTTTTGGCTACATTGTCAAATACACCAACGAAATCTACAATCAGACCACATTTCTTATCAACATTGTATTTTCTATTTGTACGACAAATAGCCTGCAACAGCGTATGGTCTTTCATCGGCTTATCAAGATACATACACTGTAAAATCGGAGCATCAAAACCTGTCAACAGTTTAGAAGTTACAATCACCATTTTAATTGGAGACAAGGGATCACGGAATTGATCAAGAAGTTTTTTCTCTTGGTCTCGATCACGGCGATATGCTTTATAGTCATCAGCTTTATCACCAGCCGTATGCATAACAATGGTAGTTGCGTCTTCTGTACCCAAAAGCGCATCAATCGCTTTCTTATATTTCACACAACAGTCCCGATTATAGACCACCATTTGAGCTTTCATGCCACTAGGCTCTACATACTCTTTGAAGTGATTTACAATATAACGTGCGACATCGTTAATTCGCTTCTCCGCTGTAAAAAATGCTTCAACAGAAGTTCGTTTTACTAACTCGTTCTTTTCTTCCTCGGATATTTGATCGGTCAGTTCATCAAACTCTTCTTGTAATTGCTCTTCGTTAAGATGCATCTCTACCGGCACTGTTTGGAAGTTCAATTCAAGAGTAGCTCCATCTTCAACAGAATTTTGGAAAGTATATTTTGAAATATATCCACCTTTCTCTAAATCTTCATCAGCTCCAAACGATTGAAAAGTATTCTTATCCCGTTTGTTGATAGGCGTTCCAGTAAGGCCAAAGAAAAATGCATTAGGTAGTGCATTACGCATTTTTTGTCCTAAATCCTTTTCTTGAGTTCGGTGTGCTTCATCTACCAACAGAATGATATTATCTCTTTCATTCAGTACACTATCAACATCTCCGAACTTAAAAATTGTCGTTATCAGAATCTTGCGCTGATCCTGTTTGAAAAATGCAACTAACTCCTCTTTTGTATTTGCAGATTCTATATTGGGAATATCTGCACGAGTAAAATCGCCCGTTATCTGATCTTCCAAATCAATACGGTCATCAACAATAACAACAGTAGGAGCATGTAATTCGTTCTGCAAACGTAATTTCTGGGCAACAAATACCATCAGCCATGATTTTCCCGAACCTTGGAAATGCCAAATAAGACCTTTCTTCGGACCTTGTTTATCACGATATGTATTTAAAACACGTTGAACAATAGCTTCACCTCCTAAATACTGCTGATAACGGCAAACAATCTTTATTTTTTTGCCTGATGATGTTCCTGTAAAAACACTATAGTAACGATATATGTCAAGCAACTGGTAGGGTTGGACTAAACTCATTACGTTATTTTTAACCGACTCTATTGTACCATGCTGACGACTTTCATCTTTAAACCAAGGTCCCCATTTGTCGACGGGTGCACAGATACCGGCATATTGAAGTTCTTTACCATCTGTAGCAAAAGTCAATATATTCGGAACAAACATTTCTGGAATGCTCTTTTCATAATGTAGCATATCAACAGCTCCTTCAGCCCATGTTATCTGAGGGCGAACAGGAGATTTTGCTTCACCAACACAAACCGGAATTCCATTTATCAGATAAACTAAATCCAAGCGTTTACCTCCATCAACAGAACTACGTGGAAACTCCCATTGATTGGTCACGACACAATAATCTTCGGCCGCATCTTCGCTAAAAAATCGGATAGGTATATACTCACCATCCTTTCCAAAAGGTTCTGTATTTTCGTTAAATAACAATGTACGAAAACGGTCATTGGCAGTCACTAATTCATCATAATTACCTCCACAAGTAATCGTTGCACGGAGTTTATAAATAACTTGTTCCGCTTGTTGACGTGTTATCGGGTTCAACCTGATAAGAGCTTCCAGCAGCCATGATTCCACAAGAACAGAATCTGTACTGCGAGGTATATCTTGCGACTTTACATACTGCCAACCACTTTGGGTTGCAGCTTCTATGAGCATTTGCTCCACAGTATTGTCTTCATTAAACATATCTATAGTTTTTATTATTTATCAAACCATTTTTTAATTCTTTTACATATTTTCTTTGTTAAGAAATTTAACAAATAGGATTTTTGTTTAATTACTCCAATCCAACACATTAATCCCCATAATGTTGGTATTATTGAAAGACTATTCAATAGTATTTTCCAGATGTTACTCCAATTTGAATAATCAACATATTTTAATATAACAAACAGAGTAACTAACGCACACCAACTAACGACGATAATTGTTCCTGAAATTAATTTAGCAAACAACCAGAATTTATCATCATGCTTATTCAGGGTGCCTGATAATGTATTAATTTCAAGATTTTTGGATATTTCAATTTCCTGCAGTATCTCAGCTGTAGTTTTATCTGTATATAGAGATGTATCATTAAATGTTTTCGCTTCAAGTAGTTCCTGAACCATTTTTGATGTATTAATATGCATCAAAATTTCCTCGGAGATTGGGGTTGAAGTATTTAATTCTTTTATTTCAGAATAAAATCTATGCAAAATCTCATCAGGAAGTGATAGATTATTATAACACTCACTCAATAAAACCTTCTCATTAATATCACTATTCGAATCTGGATAACAGAACCATAAAATAGTAGAAAGGAAGGCATCTGTCATACACACTGGAATAGAATGGCATATACCACTTAATGCAGGATGCTTTGATGCATATGCTAGAGCTGTATTTGTTGTAATCAATAAGGCATTACAATTCTTAAGATTAGACGCGGGAATATTACCTCTTAAACGATAAATATAAGATACCACATCAACATCATTATCAATTGTCCTTTTTTTGTTTTCATCTATGTCGATATTGTTATCTTGATACCTTTTCATCAATAGTTCGTTGAGCTTCTCAAAATCTATCTCTGAGTATTTATCCGGTGTAGGAGGAGCATCACTTATAGTGATATTCCATTTAGCAATGATACTTTCTAATAACTCAAGTTTTGCTTTCAAGAAACTTGCAGTTTTTCTATTACGTACTGCATATTTTAGTAGTCTCGATGCCTTATCTAAACTATAATCCTTAGTATGTAATAAATGAATAGTAGAATTAAATGTTTGCAATACTTCATTATAATGCTGCTTGAAAATAACGAAAGTACAACCTTGTTTCTTAAGAATTTCTAGCAATTCGCTAGACATATCAAAATTAACTCTCTCGTTTAAGTCTAGTAAATTAAATATTATCGGAGCATCCAAAGCAACTGTAACTCCACTCATTTTTCCAACATAATTATTTACACCTCTCATTGATATGAGGACTGATAAAGCATGTCCTTTGGCTATGTTTTTAATTAGTTGAAATGTTGCGGTGGAATTATCTTTACTCCAAATAATGAATTTTGAGAGAATATAATTGATCTTTTTTAGATTATTCTTATTTTGAGGTTGCCTATTTTTTTTACCAATCAAGCCATCTTCGTCAAGAATAATGTCTCCATCGTGATTATCTAAAAATCTTAAAATTCCTTCCTGTGCTTCTTCTGTAGAATAGTCAATTCCAAAAGTATCTTTAGAAAATACTATTAATCGTTTGCAAAGTTCCTCAATATTGGCTGAACTATCAGTTTCATGATACTTTTCTAATTCTTCAACAAGTCTCTTCTCATTAACATAGTAACAGCCTCTTTCTAAAGACAATACACCTAACGAACTCATCTTTTTTAATAGACTAACGAATACCCCTTGATATACTTTAGATAAGCCATATTCATTAGAGAACCAATTCTTTAAGTCTTCAGCAGAGACCGTTTGAACTGTATGTTTATTTATACTTTTACATGCAAATGGTATATATAAATCTAATTGGTTCAATCCTTTTTCCTCAAAGTAATTGAGAATTGTATACGATACTATTGTTCTATTGATCATGTTCAATGTATTTTAATTGATGAATTTATCTGGATTATTTATAGTACATATTAATTTAAGAAGCACATATTTTGATTTGTCGGCTTGTTGGGCAATAGAGGCAAACTGGTGCTGCTGTTCTATTGATGGGACTGGAATCACCATCTTTTTTATCACAGTTTGTGATATGTTTGGTTGAGCGCCACCTGTAGCTTGATCCATCATCCATTTTTCGTTGCTTTTTACTGCATAATATAAGTAAATAGAGGTGAAATTATCGGATGGTAGTAGTGAGCACACTGCTTGATTTGTGGTGGTATCAATGTCAAGAATACCTGTTTTTCCAGCAGTTGCGCCATACATTGCCACTACAACACTTCCTTTTGAAACCCATTTTGCAGAGGAATTATTTAATCCTGCTTCTGTAATAAATGACTTGGTAGAACTAATAATACCTTGACTGACTTCACCACTGGTTAACCATGGAATTGTACCACCTTCATAGTATTCTTGTTTCTTACTAGAAGGAGTGCCACCAGAGGTTATCTTCAGTAAGTTACCAATAGCATCTGTTCTACATTTTGAGCCAAACATCTCGATAAATTGCGATTTGAAGCCGCCAAATTTTGATTTATCGGCCTGTTTAGCTATCGCAACGAACTGCTGTTGCTTAGCAATAGAAGAACACGGAATTAATATATTCCCTAAGTTAGCCCGACTAATTCTTCGCCTTGTTGTACCAGTTGTAACCTCATTAATTTGGGCTGCATATGATGGTGTCATTGTATAGGCAATAAAGTAGTCAGGTAAAATAATATCTTTTAAACGTATTATAGTACAATCTACAGCTGTTATTGTTCTTCCTAGACCTTGTGGGATTATACAGGCACGTCCAATAGGATCAGGTAATCTTGAGACCAAAATATCTCCAGGGTATATTTCAGTACAATGGAGATTATCAAATGTTTCTTCACTAATATATCTAGACTTGTCCTTTTTATCCTTAAAGAAGCCATTACCAACATTTCCTGTTTGAATTAGTCTTATACCTAATTCCGACTGGTCTTTAGATTCTATCCAATCGCCATCTACAAATGTAGAGCATAAAGAAGATAGTTTTATTCTATTTGCACCACCTCCAAACATCTCGATAAATTGCGACATACTAACCAATAAATTTACGGTGAGACATTTTTACATTTGTCTGATTCACCATAGCATATTGCAATGTTGTATCAAGACTTTGATGTCCTAAGAGATGTTGAACCTGCTCTATAGGCATACCTTTATCTATCGCCATTGTTGCCAACGTTCGACGAAATTTATGAGGATGCACCTTAGAAATATTCAATTCACGTCCCAAACGACGCAAACGAATTTCTACGCCACTTATCTGTAAGCGATCATTAGGTGCTAATAACGAGACAAACAGCGCTGGATTATCATCTACACGCTCTGCCAAATAACGTTGTAAATGTATCTTTGTACGAGCATCGAAATAAACTCGGCGTTGCTTGTCTCCTTTACCGGTAACGATGCATTCTCGGTTTTCAAAATCGATATCATTCCGATTGAGTTTGACCAGTTCCCCGACACGCATACCTGTAGAAGCCAACAAATCAATCAAGGCCAAATCTCGGATTCCTTCACAATGATCTCGCATTTGTTCCAAAGCTTCATCGGAGTATGTTTCCTTGACTGTTTTCCCGACTTTCACTTTATGAATCCGACGTACCGGACTTTTCACAATATAATCTTCATCCTCAAGCCATGAGAAGAAACTCGACAAAATGCGACGTATATTGTCTACCGTAACCTTTGTTGCCCCACTTGTTTGTTGGTAGTCATTTAGATAACTACGCAAATCATCTGTTGTGATATGGCGAATATTTTTCCCTATTTTCCTGATTGCATTATTTAACGTACTTCGATAGTAGTGCATCGACTTATCCGAACAACCCTCAACTCTTTTGGCCGATAAAAAACTATCTATCAACTCACTATTTCCACTACATTCTTCATTGTTCTTAGAAGACACGTTGATATCACGAAAGGCATAATCCAATACCTTTCGCAATTGACTCATTTGCTCGTTGTTTAAAACGCCCAGCATAGCCTGCTCTATGTCATTAATCAGATTCTCTATCATATTATTAATAAATTTAGTTATCTAATTAAACCGCAGCTATCAACGCATATCTCTTATTCTATCCGTTTATTAAACTCTTTATAACTTTATCGATATTTTCAATACACTGCTTCAGTTCAAATTTTGATTTATCAGCCTGTTCTGCTATTGTCACAAACTTCATTTGATCACCCCTTAGAGGGACAGGAATAGGCATGGAATCATATTGAACAGCACTAATATTAGGCTGTGCTCCTACTTTCTTTGTTTTGTCTACCCAATTATAATATTGATTGGTAATGAGCATAAGCAAAAGCAAATTGAGGTAACATAAGCTCTTTATTTAATCTATAGCGAATTAAATATCCCGCAAATATCATCTTTCCACTTTTGTGCAAATAGGTTTTACCAACTGTATTACCAGTTCGCGCAAAGAGTAAATCACCAGACAAAAGCATATATTTCTCTTCTATCTTACGAGGACTTACTATTACGTTATTAAGATTGCCTTCTTCAGTAATATCTGTGATACGGACATAACGTATATTGCCATCATAATCATCTGCAGGAGTATTAGAACCATATTCTCCTCTTTTAATACAGACTTCTACTAATGGCTTGCTTTCAGCATTTCCAAACATCTCGATAAATTGCGATTTCACCATTTCATCAGTGGCAACAAGCAACTTTTTGTAAGCTTCTTTTAACCGATAAGCAGCCCATAATTTATCCGCAAGTACTTTTTGTTCATCCAATGATGGTAACTCAAATTCCTGCCTTGCTAAATCTTTCCAATTAATCGTAGGTGATAATCCGCCAACTGATATACGTACAGCAGTTTCCATAAACTTATCTGAGCTTATGAAAAAAGGAAAGTAATTTGCATCTATAACTTTAAGATTTGGCCTTAAGACCATTCCATGTGCAGAGAATATACCATCGAAAGGGGCTATGGCAACTTTACGCTGATAAGCTCTACGTTTACCAAAAAGAACATCCCCCTTTTGCATGAGCAATTTATCCCCCGTTGGAGCAACATCTGAACCCCAACGAACAACATCAAAGCATCCCGAATCGATATGTTCCAGCCCAATATAACAAACCTTATCCTCTTCGGTAGGTTTCTTCTTTTGGGTACTATTTATTGCTATTTCATCGAATCTATATTTTGTCATTACTTAGTAAGTCTATTAGGGTGTTATATTGAACATGAATCTCTTTCTGGCTATTCAGCCATCTAGACATAGCACTTGAAATACTTAATTCTTCTACTTCTGCATCTTTAATAAAAACATATTTCTGAATGCTTAAATCAAAGTCATTATTAGCTTATCATCCGTGGAAATAGACAGCTTAAATTGTTCTATATCTTCCTGAGAATGGAATGCATGAAGAATTTTTTCAATATGATGCTGTTCTAAATAACTCTCTGCATTTTTCCTTGTAACCTCCTTAACTGCATTTATGAAAGTAATTCTATTTTTCTTTTCTCGATCTTTATTCTTATTGCAGAATAATATACAAGCTTCCATTGGAGCATTATAAAACAAGTTTGGTCCAAGCCCTATTACAGCTTCTAAAAGGTCGCTTTTCACTAAATTTGTTCTTACTTCTTTTTCTTCATTCCTAAATAAAATTCCATGAGGAAGCAATATTGCACAACGACCATTTTCATCGTTCATTGACGCTAAAATATGCTGTATAAAAGCATAATCCGCCCTTCCCTGCGGAGGTGTTCCCAAAAAATTCCGTCCCCACTTATCATTCATGAATTTTTCGCGATTCCATTCTTTGATCGAATAAGGCGGATTTGCCAGAACAATATCGAACTTACGGAGATGACTACCGTCCAAGAATGCAGGATTCTCCAATGTATCTGCACATGCAATCGAAAAATCTTCAACTCCATTCAGGTAAAGATTCATTCGCGCAATAGAGGAAGTCAAACCGTTCACCTCTTGTCCGAAAACCTGCACACTTTGCCACTCTTCACCTTTGTTACGCAGATAGTCTAAGCATTTGACCAACATACCACCAGAACCACAAGTCGGGTCATAAATACTTTCATTCGGTTGTGGTTGCAGTATCTCAGCCATAAGTTGAACTACTGTTCTATTCGTATAGAACTCCTGAGCTGTATTTCCGGCATCATCAGCAAACTTTCCAACAAGGTATTCGTATGCCTGCCCCATTTCATCAGCAGGACAAGCCTTTAGGCTCAGCGTATATTTAGAGAAGTCCTCAATCAACGAAGTGATGATGCTATCGGGCATCTTCGCCTTATTGGTCCAACCATCCTTAGGGCCAAAAATACCCTCCAATCCTCCGATTTTTCTGCCATCCATCTCTTTAGCTGGATTGGCTTGCTCAATGGCAATAAATGCTTCGACTAATTTATTACCAACATTTTCCGTCACCTCACGAACATCCCTCCAGTGCGCACCATCAGGAATGCGAATGGGGAAATCCTCTACTTGCATACCTGCATACTCAACTCCTCCTTCACATACAAACCCTTCAAACTGTTCATCATAAACATCGGAAATGCGTTTGAAAAAGAGCAGCGGGAAAATATATTCTTTATATCCAGCCGCATCAATCTGACCACGCAGATGAGTAGCTGCCGCCCATAGAAAACTTTTAAGTTCATCGAGCGTGATAGGGTCATCAGGATGACGATATTGTTTTACTTTTTCTGCCATATCAGTTATGCATTAATGAGTAATGAAAATTCTTTCTCCAATCGCTTCACATCTTCGTATGCTTGTTTGAACTCTGCCAGCACTTCCGCATAAGGACGAATTTCCTCCTTGTGATAAACCACATAACGATTGGGCGATAGATTATACTCTTTATCTCTTATCTCCTGCAACGTAACGATTCGAGAAAAATCCTCTTCATCAGAATAATTCTGATAAAGTGAATATAACCTCTCTATATCATTCTCTTCTAAAACATTTTGCGCCCGCTTTTGAGTCAAAATCTTGGAACCGTCTATCATCAAAATCCGTCCGGAATGATGAGCCGGTTTCATTCTTCGGATTATCAAAAAGCACGGTGAAAGTCCAGTTCCATAAAACAATTTATCTCCTAACGTAACAACGGCTTCTATCAAATCGCTTTCGACTAATTGTTTCCGTATTTCTGCTTCTTGATTTCCACGAAACAGAATACCCTGCGGCATAACAACAGCCATACGGCCCTTACCAGAAGACATAGAACATACCATATGCTGAATCCATGCATAGTCTCCACAACTATCACTCGGTGTGCCATAGATATTGCGCTTATATTTATCAGAGCTCCATTCCGTTGCGCCCCAATTTTCAAGAGAAAATGGAGGATTTGCTATAACACAATCGAATTTGGCGATATTACCACCTTGAAGAATTTTTGGATCTCTCAATGTGTCGCCTTGCATTACATTAAAATCAGATGCACCATGCAGGAATAGATTCATTTTAGCAATGGCCGCATTCACAACATTCTTCTCCTGTCCGAATATACTTCCGCAACAAAGAGAATCATCATGCATATATCGTATAGCCTCTATAAGCATACCTCCACTGCCACAAGCCGGATCATATACCGTTTCACCAGGTTGCGGATCGAGAATATGCACCAGCAATTTCACAACAGATCTAGGAGTATAAAACTCACCAGCTTGCGCCTTGCTGTCATCAGCAAACTTCTTCAATAATATTTCATAAGCATCACCCATTAAATCGGCAGGATAATCCTTATTACCAAGCCTTCGCTTTGACAGATGCTCTATCAGGTCACGAATCTTGCTGTCATTGAGAATTGCCTTATTAGTCCATTTCTGAGATGAAAACATAGATAGCACCCCATATAGTGTATCTGGATTTGCTATCTCTATCTGTCTCATAGCACCGACTATGGCTGCTCCAAGATTTTCTGTGCGTTCTCGAACTTCTTGCCAATGACAGCCATCAGGAATAACAAAACGATGCTGCTCTGGCAGAGATGCATATTCTTCATCACCACCACTATATATCAAAGCATCCTCTGTTTCTTCGTCATAAACATCAGATATCCGCTTGTAATACAGCAAGGGTGTAATATAGTCCTTAAAATTATCTTGGCTTACAGGGCCGCGTATTATATTACAGGCCTCAAATAAGAAATTATATAAATCTTGTGCACCTGTAAGCTCTTTATTTATTGTTTTTTTTGCCATCTAATAACTCTGTCAAATAGTGAATATCCCTTTATTTCATTAACTCAACAACATTTTCCGGCAACATGGCGCTTCCTACATCATCTTTCGGGGCATTCTTAAGGAATAGCACAGGAACGATAGTGTAGTTTTTGGCAAACGGCAAAAGATTGGCTTTGCGGAAAAGCTCGGCTGTAAGCTGTTTAGCATTCTCCCCTGTTGTCCATTTACATTCGCCAACCAGCAGATACTTTTTATCAAGCGATTCTGCCATCACATCAAACTCAACCTGTTCAGGCTTCTTCTCTTCATTGAGAACAGTCCCCCACCAGCGTTTTGCTTTACCATAAACTACTCCATTGACAAGATTACCTGTTACAGCATCCCTACACAGTTTTTCCCATTGCATACTCACATATTCCGAGAAATGAGCAGTTAAAGCCTGTTCTATTGGCAAACGACGACCAAGCTCGATAAACGAACGATTAGGTACGACAAACTGGTAATAAAATGCCATAAATGGATCGGCTATCTTGTAGAGGCTCTTTTTCGCATTCTTTTCATCAATCCCGAATGGAACATCTTTTTCCAAGAATCCGAGGTCGATAAGTTTCTTTAATGGTCGTGACAGATTTGTTGCCGGTTCATTGCTCCGTCCAGCAATCTCAGACAGACGATTTGCGCCAGTGCCGATATAAGACATTATTGTCGAAGTCTTGACAATATCCTTAACATCATCTTGAAACAGTTTTATAGGTTCCTCGTAAAGAGTGCCATTTACTGAAAGGATATTATGCCACAATGCGTCATCAAGCGAATCTCTGTTTTCCCTTAGTTCCCAATAACGAGGCACACCTCCCCATACGGAATACTCTTCAATGGCATTCATCGCATCAAGACTCAAAGCCTCCTGAATATACGGCAAACCTATCGGTAATAGCCTCATTATCTCATCAGCACGACCATAGAGAGGTGCAGTAGAATCAAGGAACAACCCATACATCATATTTTGAGAAGAACCACAGAGTACAAGATTATACTTCAGTTGCTTTTCATCAACAAGTTTCTGTAGAACAGACGGCAGCTCTGGAGATTGTTCCACAAGATACGGAAATTCATCCAAGCATAAAGTAAAACGCTTGTATGTTCGATAATTGACCGCACGAAATATAGATTCCCAGTCCGGATATGTCAACTTATCGAAATCTGGAAACACTTGTGCGATTACTTTAGCAAGCAATACTCTCTGATGTTGGCCTTCAGAACGGTCAGCAAGGAAGTAAACATCATTTTCTGACAACACCCTTTTAATTAGCGTTGACTTACCCAGCCGTCTGCGACCATACATCACGACTAACGAGGATTTCTCTCTCGCAAGAGCATCTTTCAGTCGTGCTGCTTCATCTATTCTATCAACGAATTTCATATGTCTTATTTATTATGTAATGCAAACATAATGTTTTTGAAGCATAACACAAAATTTAAAACCATGTTTTTTATCCCAACAGAACAAATTACAATTTATGTATAGAAGAACATACGCCCTATTCCTTTTTTGAAGCTCGCTTCCTTGTCTTCAAACTCAAATCCTGTAACACTTTCCCCAATTTATCTTCTTTGGCCAACCACAGAATATCATCGTCAAGCTGTAAGGCATACAAAACACGCAAGTAAATGCCAATTGCAACTGTCGGTACGCCTTTCTCTATTCGGGATACGGTTAATGGAGAACAGGTGGCACGTTCAGCCACTTGAGCTACACTCAGATTCCTACGTAAGCGAGCCAATTTTATCTGCTCTCCCACTACTGACATCTTTTGCTCCAATTTTCGAGGCAACTTAGTCCCCATTGTATTCTTCGCCATATTCAATACATCATATAATATGCAAAGATAATTCTTTTTATTTATTTAATGATATATTACAGACAAAATATAGCAGCACCATACAACCAGATATGCACATAATCCAATTTCAAGACTTGTCCTCAAAGACCAACTGCTATTATATTATTCGTAAGTGCCATATACACACATTAACAAACAAAATATTATTTGTTACATTAAATACGCAACTCTCCTTTACATCATCACATTGAAAACTCGTTTGACTTGCCAAAAGAAAAACGACTTTACTTTATCCCCGTATTTGTATATACGCACATTAAAGTAAAGCTAAAAAAGGGAAGAAAAGAGATGGCTCCGGCAAAGCCGAATATACCTACCGACTTTTTCTTTTGGCTGCAATAACAAGCTAAAATATCCGTGAATCCGTTTACGATTTTGCAGCCACAATCGGCGAAATAATCACCGATATGTCTTATCTTTGTGAACCGGGGATTGCAAGGGATAAAAGGGAGATTTACCCCTTTTCCCTCCGTTTGAAGACAAACTAAGGTTAAAAACGTTAAATTTTCAATTTTGGGCGAAAAAACAAGTAAATTTTCGAGCCCTCTATCTTTTAAGTCGTAAATTATTGGTAGCCAACCAGTCTAATATGCTGCATCGGCAAATAGCCAACTAATTGATTATCAGATAGTTACGACAGAAAACAATCTAAAATACTGACTAAAAACAACTTAAATATGGCAAAATAATAGTTTTAGGAAAGGTATTTTCTTTTGTTATGCCTATTTTTTCAACATTTTTGTCCCCCGTTTGTCCCCCAAGCCATATACGGGGGACAAATTTACGTCCCTCAATGTAATTTGAGTACTTTTCACTATAAAATCTATCTAAATCATAGAAATTATTGCCTTATACAGATACCTTCAATCTCTTGGTTTTTAAAATATCAAATACCATAACCACTGATAACCAGATACATACATATAAACAAATACGGAATTAGAATTACATCAGATGAAATTTTGTTCGAAATGTTTGAAAAGTATTTTATCTTATTCCTTCATGCATCGAATAGCACATATTACCTTACACTTTTCCAACGAATTAGAGTACCTTTAAGCACCTTTACTTTATCCCCGTACCATAACGTTCATTAAAGCAAAGTCAAAATAAGGGAAGAAAAGAGATGGCTGCGCAATAGCGAAATGCCTCCAGCCGTTTTTTTCTTTTCGCTGGAATACTTATAAGCGATCTGAAGGAAAGGTCGGATAAAACACCATTCCGAACAATACACAATAAGCCTCATAAGAACCAGAAAATATCAGCTTCCCCACAGGTGCTTGATACGGAAGTTAGAGCCGGGAGACAGAGATATTTACCACGAATTTGTCTTTTTTGCCAATACAAAGGTAATGTCCTATGAGAGTTTGTCAAGTGACGAAATGTGGAGTGTGTTCTGTTTTATATTCCCTGATTACCAAATACACCTTTTGCGGAGCATAAAAATGTCGCAAAAGTGTATTTTTGCCATTTTCTTTGCCTACCTCATAATATATGAATAACTTTGTGAACTGAATACATAGAGGATGCTTACTGAGCATGAAAAGAAATATAAATCGCTGGAGAAAATCATTATGAATTCATTTCATTTACCCCTTATAGTAATAATAGCCTTGATTATTATTCTAATTTACATTCGTAAACTAAGAGATAAGAGAAATATTACACACGACATCAAACAAGGTGCTGAGACGAAAGAAATAGACGATTTATTTAATAATACACTAGAAGAAGTAAACACTCAGCTCCCTCAAAAGATAAAACAAAAAGAATTCAGGGTTATACTAAAGAACAAGGGTTGGTGGAATAGGAACAATTCTTTTATTGGTGAAATGTGTGCTATTTCATTCATAACTATTCTAATACTTGTTTTGTCGAATGTGGCTCACAAGAAATATAACTTTCAACAAGAAAAAACTATTCAGAAAGAACATCAAAAGATGTTATACGAAGACTCCATACAAAACAACAAAGACTCTATAAAAAACGAACAAATTGAACTTATATCTTCTGAACTCTCTGATATTAATAAGACTATCAGGGAGACAAAAAGAATAATCCATAGAATAGAAAAACAAATAAAAGACATTAAAGAAAATGATTTTTGATTTTACTAATTATACTTTCAGTGGATTGCTTTCCATTTTAGCATCTCTTTATGGAGTTAGCTATCCTTTGATAATGCAAAGTATCGGTAGGATATATACACAATATGATTCCACATTACTTGCAAATAGATTCACGAAAGAGACAATATATAGGGTGTTCCAAGTCCTTCTTATTCTGAATTTGTTATTCGCTGTATCTACCCCTTTTCTGCTACATGCAGAATGGTGGAATATAGGTTTTGTGACTATCCAAGCAATTCTTTTGGTGTTACTTATGGGCTTTACCTTTTTACTGTTCCAGTTAATGATAAAGTACGAGAATGCGGGAGAACTTCTTAGGCATATAGAGGGAGGGCAAATTGATAAATCCAATGTCATGGATATTTTTGATTTAGCAATCTATGCCGACTCTAAAAATAATCATCAACTTTACTTTGATGCCATGTCAAGTGTGTTTTCATACATAACTGTACAACAAGGCGATGATTATAAAAAACAGGATGATAATGAGATTTTACCACCAGTTGTATATGATGAGAATGTTGTTGCAATACTTAGAAAAATAAAGGGATTCATTAGAGAGGATGATGGACATCATCTGTTATATCGAAACAATGATATAGTATCAGTCTTATATAACCAAATATCAAAATCAAGAATTAGCCTACAAACTCATCAAATGATATGGTCTTTACTAAATGAGGCTATAACATACAATAACCACTCATGGTTTAAGCAGTATTGGCAGTTCGCTGATAGTTATTCAGCCTTACGGTATCGTTTTGTTGCTGATGAGGCATTAAGGCGGGATAAAAAAGAATTTATGCTCCGACATGTAATGATAGGAACATTACTAGTCCACAATGAAAGGTATAAATGGCTCAATGATATATTTCTTTATACGCACTCAGAGCCAGAGTATTATGGCTTGATTCCAAGTACATTTACACAGATTATTGGGATGCTGGAAAACATAGATTCAATATGTACCGTTCCTGCTTTTCAACAGCAAAATTTCTATTTTGCAGACGAAATGGGAGGTGTAAATGATGAAAAATTTATATTTAGGAAAGCGGTAAAATATCTGTCTTTACTAGTAATTAGGCTATGGACTTTACAGCATCGGAATTTAGACGATAAAGGTTCTCTCTTTCAAATACCCCCCTCTCCAATATTGATAGAAGATGATGAAAGAATAACAACTTTAATGGACATGATGAAAGATGATGTAGAGGAATTTTACAGTAAAGATATTTTTCAATTAATCCCACGATTGCTTCCTATTAACAAGGCAGAAATATTATCCTTGCTTTCAGATTATCGGGACCAATGCATGAAAACCAAAAAGGCTCATCAAAATCATCCTGACGTGGATCATGAAAAATTCTCCAAACTAAAAGAAAAGATAATATCCTTTGCGAATGACTTTAATATAACACTTCCACAAAATAATATCATAGCAGAAATTGATAATACAATAACAACAGAAAATGTTGTTGTAACAAAAGAAAGATTGAAAACCCTTTATTACTCTCCATATAAAAATATTGGGCTTTGTAACCCTCCTCTTCTGACGAATTTTATGTTTGATTTATATCGTATGTATCTGCGAGTGCTTGACAATATGAAAAAGTTATCGTCGTATAAGATAAATCGTACTCAAATACAGGGATTTCTGAAAATGATTGAATATAATGATTTGAATTACGCAATAATTACAACTGATAATATTCATGAAATAGAAAATCCTCATATTGGCTTATGTGCAGGAGTTCGACCATTGGGGTTCTTCATTATGAAAAAAGAAGATATTCCATATGTATCATTTGGCGAAGTTCAAAAGGATGATTTGAAATTAACAATAGCAGGTAGTAATATTAGTTCAAATATAGATTCTTTTATAGATTGTCATGAGGTTTATTTTGATCTTGTTATGGCAACAAAGATGTTTGTGCATATAAAACAAACTGAAGGTGTGGTTTATGTTTCTATAAATGAAGGATATGCAGAACAAGAGAAACCAATTGATATAAATGCCACTTTATCCGAGTTGTTCGGTAATTAATTTTTTACATCTCCAATTTTGACTTTTTTGTTACTTTTAAGCCGTCATAACCCACTGTTAAAAGTAACAAGTTTTTATTGAAACTGTAGAAAAATTTTAGTATATAAAGTTTATCAATTAAATTTGCAATAACACACTCACCCCGCTTCCCATAAGAACAGCGCGCTCAGGGTGAGTCTTTTATTTTCTAGTGTTATATTGGTTTAGTGACGATTTTAAATACTTTTCCTGATTTTAGTTGACGGCTAGGAACTTTAGATTTTTTTCGAAAGGTTACTGTCCAAAGTTTTGTGTAAATGAAAACAGGATTCAGCTGTAAGTTTGTTATTGTATTTGGACTCTGTTTTCAAAAATACCCCAATTAACACATCATCAGGCTTTTTCAACTTTCCAAATCCTCCTCAATTCTTCACAGTCAATTTTGTCAAATCGATCCTGCTGGATGGCAACACATAACAAGTAACGAGGTCTGCTCATACCTACATATGTGACTCTTAAGTTTTTAAGTGTATCCTCATTTGTCCCTGTATATGCAACGCCTTTAAATTGTTCTGCTAAGCGGTCTGATTCATGATGTCTATTGTAAAATGTTTCCAGATAGAGTGTTGCAGCATGAGTCTCTCCTTTGACAGCATGGACTGTGGATACCTCAATGTCTATTTTACCATTATCACCATGGTAAACATTCCTATGTTCTGTTGTTTGGTCCTCGGGCAGATTTTCGTTTGTTGCATTAAAGAAACTGAGTGCATCAGGAGTCTCCTCTTTCCTATATATGGGCAATATTGTTTCTGTAATATATTGATGAATAGTGCTCCTTATTTTGTTTAAATCATCGTCGCTATCGCTCTTAGCTGTGAGTAAGGCCCAATTCATGACTTCTTTTAGAAAGTTATCTTTGTGTTCAATATTTGTCGCAGTTAGGGATTCTAAAAAGGATGTCTTGGTGTAACGCCGATTACCATTTCTTATTTCACATAGATCCAGATATTTTAATATACCTTGAATGATAGATATGGCATGTTCCTTAATGGCCCCATGGAAATTTTTGAACATAAATTCATTGAATGATACTCCTTCCACTTTAGGTCCTACATTTTTCTTTTCAAACGGAGGAAAGTATGACTCTATAAATCTTTTTTGAGCGCTGGC
>ERZ1106943.1381-NODE-1381-length-25125-cov-10.626127_pt1 | contig 25125 bp, 18 predicted proteins | sample MGYA00403671_ERZ1106943 | MGnify/ENA primary metagenome ERZ1106943 (study PRJEB35170, sample SAMEA104062427) | human gut metagenome | biome: human gut; feature: human-associated habitat; material: faeces | place: Denmark | collected 2012-06-14 ...
GCTGAGATCTACCTGTATCTGGAGTACAAGGGCAACAAGATGACCGCCCGCGTTGCTCCCACCTCCAAGGCTCGCAACGGAGACACCGTCCGCGTTGCATTCGATCCCCATAAGGTGCACCTGTTCGACATCGAGACCGAGCTGACCATCCTGAACTAAGACTTAGCAAAGATCATTTTTGATCCTCCTATCATACGAAAGACCGCCGAAGGGAAACCTTCGGCGGTTTTTCGTTTCGGTGCAGCCTGCCTGCCCCAAAACCTTGCGCTGTCCTCTTGACAATCGGTGCGGGCACGGTTAAAATATGTACTGTATCAAACAGTTTCACATCGAACAACTTGAACAGAGGAAAAACATTATGTGTACACAGCACCCTATTGAAGAGCACTGCAAGCTGGATCCGCCGTGGGATGGGCCGCAGGTCATTCCCGCCCAGCTGCGCCGGGTGGATAACCTGATCTTCCGCAGGCTGAACCAGTTTTCCCGCGCCAACGGGGTAGAGCAGACCACCCCCATGCACGGGTGGATCATCGAGTATCTCTACCGCCACCGGGACGAGCCGGTGTTCCAGCGGGACATCGAGCGGGAGTTTTCCATCACCCGCTCCACCGTGACCAACATTTTGCAGCTGATGGAGCGCAAGGGCTACATCCAGCGGCTGAACGTGCCGCAGGATGCCCGGCTCAAGCAGCTGGTTTTGACCGAGGAGGGCATCCAACGGCACGAAAAGACCCTGCTTTCCTTCCACCAGACCGACGATTATGTGGCCGGACTGCTGACCGAGGAGGAGAACGCAGAGCTGCTGCGGCTGCTGAACAAGCTGCGGGAGGCGTTGAAATAACCGCCTTTTCCGTCAAAGCGCCGAAAAAGAACTTGTTAAATTAGCAATTGTGAACATTTTCCGAAACGGCTTGACATTTAAATTGTTTTGTATAAAATTGTTTTGTAACAAACAAATAAATTCAAATAGGAGGGAACTCAGATGATCAAAAAGCTTGTGTCGCATCTGGGCGAGTATAAAGCCGCCTCGATCAAGACACCGCTCTTTGCGGCTCTGGAAGCCATTATGGATGTGCTGCTGCCCACCATCATGGCCTTTATCATCGACCAGGGCATTGAAAAGGGCGATATGAACGCCATCATCCGCTACGGCCTGCTTACCTTTCTGGTGGCAGCCATTGCGCTGGTGCTGGGCGTGCTGGCGGGCAAGTATGCCGCCGAGGCATCCACCGGCTTTGCCGGAAATCTGCGCGATGCCATGTATGAAAACATCCAGCATTACTCTTTTTCCAACATCGACAAATTCTCCACGGCAGGTCTTGTCACCCGCATGACCACCGACGTGACCAACGTGCAGAACGCCTTCCAGATGATTTTGCGGATGTGCGTGCGCGCCCCGGTGCATCTGGTGTTTGCAATGTTCATGGCTGTGGTCATCTGCGGCCCGCTGTCGCTGGTGTTCGTGGTGGCAGTGGCCTTTCTGGTGGCGGTGCTGGCTGCCATCATGATCCCCACCTTCCGCATCTTTGACCGGGTATTCAAGAACTACGATAACCTCAACGCCTCGGTGCAGGAGAACGTCTCTGCCATCCGCGTGGTCAAAAGCTTCGTACGCGAGGGCTTCGAGAACGAAAAATACACCGCCGCCTGCGAGAGCTTGTACAAGCAGTTCGTCAACGCCGAAAGCCGCCTGAGCTTCAATAACCCCGCCATGCTGGTGGCAGTGTACGGCTGCAACATCGCCCTGAGCTGGTTCGGCGCACATTACGTCCTGAACGGTGCGATCACCACCGGCCAGCTGAACGCCCTGTTCGGTTACATTATGAACATCCTGATGGCCCTGATGATGCTGAGTATGGCCTTTGTGATGATCGCCATGTCCGCCGCTTCTGCCCGCCGTATCGTGGAAGTGCTGGACGAGACCACCGACCTGCCCGCCCCCAAGGCACCGGTGCAGCAGGTCAGGGATGGCGGCATCGAGTTCGAGCATGTTACCTTTAAGTATAAGCACGGCTCCGGCCAGCCTGTCCTGAACGATGTCACCTTCAGCATCCGGCCGGGCGAGACGCTGGGCATCATCGGCGGCACCGGCAGTGCAAAATCCAGCCTGGTGCAGCTGATCCCCCGCCTGTATGATGCCGAGACCGGCTCTGTCAAGGTGGGCGGCGTGGACGTTAAGGATTACAGCCTGGATGTCCTCCGCCGGGAGGTCTCCATGGTGCTGCAGAAGAACGTTCTGTTCAGCGGCACCATCCTCGACAACCTGCGCTGGGGCGATGAGAACGCCAGCGAGGAAGAGTGCATCCGGGTGGCCAAGCTGGCCTGCGCCGATGAGTTCATCGAGCGCTTCCCCGACAAGTACAATACCTGGATCGAGCAGGGCGGCTCCAACGTGTCCGGCGGCCAGAAGCAGCGCCTGACCATTGCCCGCGCGCTTCTGCGCAAGCCCAAGGTGCTGATCCTGGACGACAGCACCAGCGCCGTGGATACCGCCACCGATGCCAAGATCCGCAAGGCCTTCCGGGAGGAGATCCCCGGCACCACCAAGATCATCATTGCACAGCGCATCTCCTCCGTGCAGGATGCGGACCGCATCCTGGTGCTGGACAACGGCCAGATCAACGGCCTGGGCACCCACGAGGAGCTGCTCAAGACAAACAAGATCTATCAGGAAGTTTACAACAGCCAGACCCAGGGCGGCGGCGATTTCGACAAGCAGGGAGGTGAGCAGTAATGGCACAGGTGAAAGAAGTAAAGGGCCCCGGCCCCCGTAGGATGGGCGGCCCCAAGCCGAAGGTCGAGAACCCGGGCAAGCTGCTCAAGCGGATCATGGATGAGGTGTTCAAGCACTATCTGCCCCACTGCATCCTTGTGCTGGTCTGCATCATCGTCAGCGCGCTGGCAAATGTGCAGGCAAGCCTTTTCCTCAAGACCCTGATCGATGATTATATCGTCCCCATGACCAAGCAGGCCACGCCGGATTTCGGTCCGCTGGCAGGCGCACTGGTGCGCATTGGCTGCATCTACGCCATCGGCGTGCTGGCCGCATGGCTCAACGCCCGTATCATGGTCAACGTGACCCAGGGCACCCTGCGCAACCTGCGCGTCCAGCTTTTCACCCACATGGAAAGCCTGCCCATCCGGTATTTTGACTCCCACCCCCACGGCGACATCATGTCGGTGTACACCAACGATGTGGACACCCTGCGCCAGATGATCAGCCAGAGCATCCCCCAGCTGGTGTCCAGCGCCATCACCATCGTGTCCGTGTTCACCAGCATGTGCCTGATGAGCTGGCAGCTCACCGTTGTCACCATGCTGATGGTGGCCCTGATGCTGTTCTGCTCCAAGAAGATCACCTCCATGAGCGGCAAGTACTTTGTGGCCCAGCAGAAGGATCTGGGCAAGGTGAACGGCTACATCGAAGAGATGATGGAGGGCCAGAAGGTCGTCAAGGTGTTCACCCACGAGCAGAAGGCTCTGGATGGCTTCCGGCAGCTGAACGATAAGCTGAAGGAAAGCGCCAAGCAGGCCAACAACTACGCCAACATCATCATGCCCGTTACCGCACAGCTGGGCAATATCAGCTATGCAGTCTGTGCTCTGGCGGGCGCGGCCATGGCCGTTGGCAATGTCGGCGGCATGACCCTGGGTACCGTGATGGCCTTCCTGAGCCTGAACAAGGGCTTCAATATGCCCATCAGTCAGGTGTCCATGCAGGCCAACAGCGTGATCATGGCGCTGGCCGGTGCGGAGCGTATCTTCAAGATGATGGACGAGACCAGCGAGGCCGACGAGGGCTATGTCACCCTGGTCAACGTCAAGTATGGCAAGGATGACGAGCTGGTGGAGACCACCGAGCGCACCGGCATCTGGGCCTGGAAGCATCCCCACCACGACGGCACCACCACCTACCACAAGCTGGCGGGTGACATCACCTTTACCGATGTCGATTTTGGCTATGTGCCTGAAAAGACCGTTCTGCACGGGATCAACCTCTATGGCCGCCCGGGCCAGAAGATCGCCTTTGTCGGCTCCACTGGTGCCGGCAAAACGACCATCACCAACCTGATCAACCGCTTCTACGATATCGCAGACGGCAAGATCCGGTATGATGGCATCAACATCCGCAAGATCAAAAAGGACGATCTGCGCCGCTCTCTGGGCATCGTTCTGCAGGATACCCACCTGTTCACCGGCACGGTCATGGAGAACATCCGCTATGGTCGCCTGGATGCCACCGATGAGGAGTGCATTGCCGCCGCAAAGCTGGCCAATGCTGATGGCTTTGTCAAGCGTCTGCCCGATGGCTACAACACCATGCTGACCAACGACGGCGCAAACCTGTCGCAGGGGCAGCGCCAGCTGCTGGCCATTGCCCGCGCCGCGGTTGCCGATCCCCCGGTGCTGATCCTGGACGAGGCGACCTCCTCCATTGATACCCGCACCGAGGCACTGGTCCAGCGGGGCATGGACGGCCTGATGTATGGCCGCACCAGCTTTGTCATTGCCCACCGTCTGTCTACCGTCCGCAATGCAGACTGCATCGTGGTTCTGGAGCAGGGCCGCATCATCGAGCGCGGCAGCCACGACGAGCTGATCGCCAAGAAGGGCAAGTATTACCAGCTCTACACCGGTAATCTGGCCGAAAATTAAAGAAACGACGTAAAAAACGGAGCCGCTGTACAAAATGATGTGCAGCGGCTCCGTTTATTTTCAATTTGTTCAAATTCCTCACAAAGAAACTCCATTTTTATCCTGTACAATAAGGGTGCAGTCAGGGAGGAACAGAAAAACATCCTCCCAAGATGCCATGCAGGCAATGAAAACCGCGCATCTCCGGCAGAGACCGGGCGGCGCGGCCCCTTTAAAAAACACTGTCCCCTGCTGATGCGAGGCAATAGCCAAGGCGGCGGACAGACTACCAACCATCTCCTGACAGCCGCAAATGTTTGGGAGTTCTCATACACAGCCAGCGCCGCTTTCTCCTCCTTTCCACGGCGCTGGCTGTTTTTGTTTGGATCCCGCCGCCATCTCAGCGGCAGGGGGCTATCCGATCAGCGCGTTCAGCTCAGATTCCTTTAATCTGGGCAGAGAGGAGACAGGGAGCATCATTTTCTCCATCCGATACAAGACCAGAGCGGGGCTCTGGTCTTTTTTTGCGGCAGAAGCCATAACACTGCGTGTAAAGGCTAGAATCCTGTCCTTTTTGTAGAAAAAGATCAGCTGCACATGGCCGGTGAACAGGGCAAACAGGGCTGTGCGCAGCTCCCGGGAGCCGAAGAGGAGGAGCAGGTCGCTCTCCTCTAAAAAGAGAACGTCTGCCCGGTCAAGAAACTGCAGGGCGGTCTGGCACAGGGCCTCCCGCTGCGGCCAGTAGGGCGCGGCCTGCGCCAGCCGGGGAAGACAGCAGCAGAGCGCCCCGGCATCCCGGGCGGCGGCAAGGGCCTTGAGGTGGGCCAGCCGCAGGGGGCTGTCCACCAGCCCGGTGGAGGAAAAGCAGAAGGCAGAGGAGCCCCGGAACGGGGCGGCCTCCAGCTGCTCCGGCCCAAGGGCCAGCCCGGCGGTGTGGGCACGGTAGGGCAGAGCGGTGTCTGCTCCGGTGAACACCACCGGTGTGGGGAAGGCATCCGTGAAGCAGAGCAGGGAGCAATCCACACCATCCCGGGCAAGCTGGGCCGCCAGCTTGCGGCCAAAGGGGTCGGCTCCCAGCTGGGCCAGCAGAGCCGCCTGTCCGCCCAATGCGGCGTACTGGCGGCAGAAGCCTGCGCCCCAGCCGCCGGTCTGCACCCGGAACGTCTCCGTCAGCTCCGGAGCCGTGGCGGCGTTCAGCTCCAGCCAGACTTCGCCAAGACACAAAATGGACATGTGCACCCCTCCCTCCGCAAATAAAAATCGGGTTACAGTATACACGATTTGCCCACCGGATGCAACCGATCCGGGGTGAATCCTGACGGAATAAAAGTGCCCTCGGGCAGGAAAGGCTCGATTTTACAAAGACCACCTGTTTTTTTACCAATGCCTGTTTTTCATTGCCCAAGGTTTACCTAAGATTTGCTTTACCATGGTTTCCCCTCTTTCTCCGAACGGGTACAATAGAACCGTTCCCAGGAAACATTGCAACAGGGCCCGGGAGGGCTCAGGATAAGAGAGGAATTATCGTATGAAAGAACATAAAATGTCCCGCCGCAGCTTTCTGAAAGTGGGTGCTGTGGCATCTGCCGCCGGTCTGATGACTGCTGCCCCTGTGGCTGCAAACGCTGCCGCTCCGGCTGCTTCCACCGCAGCTGACGAGGAGAACTGCTTTGGCCTGTTCCAGAAGAAGCCCAAGTACATCTTCCTGTTCATCGGCGATGGCATGGGCACCGCCCAGATCCAGTCTGCCCGGTTCTATCAGGGCACTGTCACCAACAACGGTGCCATCACCGAGGCAGAGCTGAGCTTTACCCAGTTCCCGGAGGTGGGCAGCGTGACCACCTACGACAGCACCTCCTTCTGCCCGGACTCCGCTTCCACCGCCACCTCCATCGCTTCCGGCAAAAAGACCGAGAGCGGTGTCATCAATATGTGCCCCTGGACCCGTGATGTGCCCTATGAGACCATTGCGGAGAAGCTCCATAAGCAGAAGGGCTACAAGGTTGGCATTGTTTCCACGGTGAATATTGACCACGCTACCCCTGCTGCCTTCTATGCACACCAGAAGACCCGCAAGAACTACTATCAGATCGGCGTGGAGCTGGCAAACTCCGGCTTTGAGTATTTCGCAGGCGGCGAGTTCCAGAAGGTGAACGGCGATGGCACCGACCCCAACAACCACGAGGTGGCTGCACAGGCTGGTTACAATGTTGTCACCACCCAGGCCGGTGCTGCTGCCCTGAAGGCCGGGGCCGGCAAGACCCTGATCATTGCCGAGAACCTGGCCGACGGCAAGTCCATGAACTACGCCATGGATGCTGCTCCGGGAGAGTGGCAGCTGACCGACTATGTCCGCAAGGGCATTGAGCTGCTGGACAACAGCAACGGCTTCTTTATGATGGTGGAGTCCGGCAAGATCGACTGGGCCTGCCACGCCAACGATGCCGCTGCCTCCATCCATGATGTGATCGAGATGCACAACGCAGTGCAGGCCGCTGTGGAGTTTTATGCCCAGCACCCCGACGACACCCTGATCCTGGTGACCGCTGACCACGAGACCGGTGGTCTGGGCATTGGCTACAAGACCACCAACTACGATACCTTCCTGACCAACCTGGCCCACCAGAAGATGTCCTACGCAAAGTTCGATTCCACCTATGTGAACAACTACGTGAAGAATCAGACTCCTTTTGAGACCGCTATGCAGGACGTGAAGGCAAACTTCGGCCTGACCCTGCCCACCGACCCCGATGCCGCCAGCGCAGGCAAGCTGCTGCTGACCGACTACGAGGTGGAGAACCTGCGCACCGCTTACGAGCGCACCCTCAAGGTCGGCTCTTCCAGCCAGAGCAAGATGAGCCAGCAGGATTACGAGCTGTATGGCACCTACATCCCCTTCAGCATGGCCATCTGCCACACCATCAACCACAAGTCCGGTGTGGACCACACCACCTACGCCCACACCGGTGCCATGGTGAACCTCTACGCCCGTGGTCAGGGGGCAGACAAGTTCCGCGGCGTGTATGACAACACCGAGATCTTCCACAAGCTGGCTGAGCTGACCGATGTGCAGTAATTGACCAGACCTTTTGTACCCCAAAGCCCTCCGGGACGAGACGCACCGGAGGGCTTTTTGTGTAGGCCGGAATTGTGCACCCCGCCAAAAATCTGCCCCGCGAATTGGGAAAGATGATGGGAGTTGTGGTTGCAATGGGCCGGAAAAAGGCATATAATAAGACCATCAACAGAGTAAGGCCATGCGCGTTAAGTGCCGCATCAACGGGGAGTTGTGCTGCGGACGAAGGTAAGACCCGCGGTGCATGGCCTGCATCCCGCTGCTGCATGGACTTGGGTGCAGACGGGGCCGTCTGCGGCCCCGTCTGGATGTGAACCGTTGAATCACGCCCTCCTTTGTGCGGTTTGTCACAGGGGAGGGCGTTTTGCATTGCCCGCCCCGCGGTTCCCGAAACAGGGGAGGACAATTGATATGAACCATTCCAGAAATTCCGTCCGCAAGCTCACCATGCTGGCCCTGCTCACTGCCATGAGCATCGTGTTTGCCCGGGTGCTGAGCATTTCCACCGGCTTTGTCCGGTTTAACCTGGGCAGCCTGCCCACCCTGCTGGCCGCTGTGCTGTTCGGGCCGGTGGAGGGCTTTGCCGTGGGTGCAGTGGCCGATATGATCGGCGGCACCCTTTCCGGCTACGCCATCAACCCGCTGATCACGCTGGGGGCTGGCTCCATCGGCCTGACGGCGGGCCTTCTCTGGCGCGCTCTGCCCAACCTGCGGCTGGGCCTGCGCACCCAGATCAGCGTGTTTGCCGGCCATGCGGTGGGCTCCATTGTCATCAACTCGCTGGCACTCCACCTCTTCTATAACTATCCGTGGAGCGTGCTGGTGACCCGCATTCCCAACGCGCTGGTCCTGGCGGCGGTGAACACCGTGCTGGTGCGCCTGCTGCTGGAGAACAAAACGATCCGAGGCATTGCACAATGAACTATGAAGAAGCGCTGAACTATATCCATGCCGTCCAGTGGGCGGGGCACAAGCCGGGCCTGACCCGCACCCGGACCCTGCTGGCCGCACTGGGGAACCCGCACGAGCAGCTGAAATTCATCCATGTGGCGGGCACCAACGGCAAGGGCAGCACGGCGGCCATGCTGGCCTCCTGCCTGCAGGCGGCGGGTTACCGGGTGGGCCTGTATACCTCGCCCTTTATCAACCGGTTCAACGAGCGCATTCAGGTAAACGGCCAACAGATCCCGGACGAGGCGCTGGTGCGGCTGGTGGAGCGTGTGAAGCCCGCTGCCGATGCCATGACCGATATCCCCACCGAGTTCGAGATCATCACGGCGTTGGGGATGCTCTGGTTCGCTGAGACGAAATGCGACATCGTGGTGCTGGAGGTGGGCCTGGGCGGCACGCTGGATTCCACCAACGTCATCGACCCGCCGGAGTGCGCGGTCATCACGGCGCTGGGCATGGATCATGTAAAGGAGCTGGGCCCCACCCTGGCCGATATCGCGTCGGCCAAGGCGGGCATCATCAAGCCGGGCAGTCCGGTGGTGAGCTATGGCGGTGTGCCCGAGGCCGATGCCGTCATCGCCCGTACGGCGGCAGAGCGGCACGCGCCGCTGACCGTGGTGGACCTCAGCAGGCTGACCATTGAGGACGGGGATCTGGATGCTGTCACTTTTGATTTTGACGGCCTGAACGGCATCCGCCTGCCCCTGATCGGCAGCTATCAGCCCCGGAACGCCGCCACGGCCATTACGGCCCTGCGGGTGCTGCGCAGCCGGGGCTGGAACATCCCGGACAGTGCCATCCGTGCCGGTCTGGAACAGGTGCGCTGGCCGGGCCGGTTCGAGCTGCTGCGGCATTCGCCCGTCTTTTTGCTGGATGGCAGCCACAACGCCCACGGAATGCGGGCCACCGTGCAGAGCCTGCGGGACCGCTTTCCGGGGCAGAAGTTCGTGTTCCTGCTCAGCATCATGGCGGATAAGGATGTGGACGAGATGCTGGCACTGCTCCTGCCGCTGGCCGGGCAGTTCGTCACCGTAGCGGCCCATACCCCCCGCGCCATGCCCGCTGAGACGCTGGCCGAACAGATCCGCGCCCGGGGCGGCAGGGCTGAGCCTGCTCCCACCATTGAAGCCGGTGTGGCCCGGGCGGTCGCCCTTGGGGGCACCGGCCCCGTGTGCGCACTGGGCACGCTCTACTTCTCCGGCGATGTGCGGGAAGCGTTTGCAAAATTGAACCAGTAAAGAAGAGGGGCTGCGGCACACGGAAAAACCGGTGCAGCAGCCCCCTTTTTGCGGACTGGCTTACAAAAAAATGCCCCGCTGTTTTGTGATGCACAGAACAGCGGGGCATTATCATTTATGGGGCGGGAATGTGCTCAGGAGATGCGCTTCGGCTCAGGCCTTGCCTGCGCAGCCGAACAGCTCGATCTTCTCCTTGCACTTGTCAACGATGGCCTGAGCGCCGGGAGCCAGCAGCTTGCGGGGATCGAAGCCCTTGCCCTGCTGATCCTTGCCAGCCTCGATGTACTTGCGGGTGGCCTCAGCAAAGACCAGCTGGCACTCGGTGTTGATGTTGATCTTGGAAACGCCCAGGCTGATGGCCTTCTGGATCATCTCGTCGGGGATGCCGGTGCCGCCGTGCAGGACCAGAGGAATGTTGTTGGTAGCCTTGTGGATGCGGTCCAGAGCCTCAAAGTCCAGGCCCTTCCAGTTGGCGGGGTAAACGCCGTGGATGTTGCCGATGCCGGCAGCCAGGAAGTCGATGCCCAGATCGGTGATCTTTGCGCACTCAGCGGGGTCTGCGATCTCGCCAGCGCCCACAACGCCGTCCTCAACGCCGCCGATGGAGCCGACCTCGGCCTCGATGCTCAGGCCCTTGGAGTGTGCCAGAGCGACCAGCTCCTTGGTCTTTTCCACGTTCTCCTCGATGGAGTAGTGGCTGCCGTCGAACATGATGGAGGAGAAGCCGGCCTCAACGCAGGCCTTGCAGCCCTCGTAGGTGCCGTGGTCCAGGTGCAGGGCAACGGGAACGGTGATGCCCATGGTCTCCACCATGGAGCTGACCATGGCGGCAACGGTCTTGAAGCCGGTCATGTATTTGCCTGCGCCCTCAGAGACACCCAGGATAACGGGGCTCTTCATTTCCTCGCAGGCGGTCAGGACTGCCTTGGTCCACTCCAGATTGTTGATGTTGAACTGGGGCACACCGTAGTGGCCATCGCGTGCCTTGATCAGCATTTCGGTTGCATTTACCAACATTATTCATTACCTCCGCAAAATCATTTTGGGGTGAAAAAGCCGTTTTGGATACAAGATTGCGCATCCTTTAACGAACCTAAGGGTAGTATACCCCAATTACAGGATAAAATCAAGGCGGTTCCCGCGGCGTTTTCAACACAAATTCACATTGGGCATTTTGATGTTGGAGATTCTGGCAAAAACCACTGGATCTCCCTTCAAAAAATTGTCATAATTCCGACTTGAATTTTACAAAAAGTACGGCGGAAAGTTTGCGTGTCGAACCCGGACGGTTAAAAACTCGGTGGAAACTGTGGAATTCCACCCGGAAAGTGGGCGTACAAACTTGATTTTTGAACATTTTCCACCGGGTTTTCAACATGTGGAAAAAATTGAGCCGAATTACCGATTGTATAGCCTGCTGAATGTGGAAAACTTTTGCCTTCGGCAAACATTGCGAAGAATGCCGGGGTATGCTATACTTTAGAATGTATCAGTGTCAAAATATAGTAAAACTGAAACAGAACGAAACCATGGCGCGGCTCAAACGGCCCGCCTTGCCATAGAATGGAAGGAGAACACATCAATGGACGAACAGAAAATGCCGCGCCGCCCCCGCCGCAGCAGCACGGAGGAGCAGCCCAAGAATGAGAGCCTGGTCTACGGCAAAAACCCTGTGACCGAGCTGCTCAAGAGCGGTTCCGGCGTGGATACCGTGTTGATCGCGGAGGGCATGGCCCCCGCCGTGGCAGCTTACTATACCGCCATGGCCAAGGAGGCCGGGGCCACGGTCAAGCGGGTGCATCCCAACAAGCTGCGCCTGATGACCGGCACCGAGAGCCATCAGGGCGTGGCCGCCTTTGCCAGCGAGATCGAATATGTGACCGTGGAGGACCTGCTGAACGCTGCCAGAGAGAAGGGGGAGCCTCCTTTCCTGGTGCTGAGTGACGGCATCGAGGACCCCCATAATCTGGGCGCGGTGATGCGCTCTGCTTTGCTGTGCGGAGCCCACGGCATCGTCATCCCCAAGCGGGGCGGCGCGTCCGTGACCCCCACCGTTATCAAGTCCAGCGCCGGTGCGGCCGAGCGCCTGCCTGTGGCCCGTGTGGCCAACATCGGCGAGACCATCCGCCGCCTGAAGGATCAGGGGGTGTTCGTCTACTGTGCCGATATGGACGGTGTGCCCCTGCGCAAGAACAACCTGACCGGCCCCATCGCACTGGTGCTGGGCAGCGAGGGCAGCGGTGTATCCCAGCTGGTGAAAAAGCTCTGCGATGGTGTGGTGCGGCTGGATATGGCCGCTCAGGGCACCGGTGTGGACAGCTTCAATGTCTCGGTGGCAGCTGGCATCATCCTGTACGAGATCCAGAGCCAGCGCGCCGCAGAGTAAGAAACAGCGGCCAGACCGCCGTGACCAGAACAGGGAGGGACTAGGATGCCAAAGGATGATAAGCGCAAAGAGCTGACACAGGAAGAGATCGATGCGCAGAACGAGAAGTTCCGCACGTTTTTCAGCACCAGCGTGGCACAGGTGCCCGAAGAGATGAAGCGCCGCGATGAGGAAAAGGAGAATACCGGCAGCCTGCTGGGCAAGCTCTTTCACCGTGAAAAGGACAAAGAGGAGCCAGCCGCCGCCCCGGTCGTGCAGAATGAGCTGCCGCCCACGGGTGAGATCGTGCTGGGCCATGAGGAAGAAGCCGAGGCCGGCCTGGAGCTGGCATTGGAGCCCGGAGAGCTGGAGGAAGCAGAGCCTGTGGCTCTGCCCACCGCACCGGAAGCCCCCGCAGCGCCGAAGCCGGAACCCCGGCCCGCACCCCAGCCCGAGAAAAAGCCGGAGCCGCCCCGCCGCCAGGAACCCCTGACCCCGCAGGAGCAGCAGGAGGATGCAGAGATGGCCGAACTCAAGGCCATGCTCTATGGCACCCCAAAGCCCGCCCCGGTGGAGGAAATGCAGGATGCCCCCGAAGAGGTGCTGGCCGTGGAGCCGGAAGCTCCCGCAGCGCCTGAGGGTCCGACCATCCCCATGGTGTTTGCCGAGGATCAGTCGGTAAAGCAGGCGAAGTCTGCCCCGGAAGCCGCGCCAGAGGTTGAGCCGGAACCGGAAACGGCGTTCCAGTTCTTTGGCAAGGGCGCGGACGAGAACGAGCCGCAGGCCCCTACCCGCACCGAGGCCCCCAGCAAGGACGACAGCATGAGCCTGCCGCTGATGGGGCTGGAAGAGGACGAAGCACCCGCCCGACCTGCCGCCCCGGCAGAGGAGGCCCCGGCCCAGCCCGCTGGGGAAGCGGCCCCTGCCGCGCCGGAGGCTGAGGAGAAGCCTGAAGAGGAAGTCGAGCCGGAAACGCCCGAGCAGGTGGGAGAGAAGCTTCGCCGGATGGGCGCGGAGCTGACGCTGCGGTGTGTGCTGGAGGGCATCCTTGCGGTGGTACTGCTCCACTTTGGCCTTGTTGCCGAAGGGCTGCTGGCCCCTGTGGCCTCCCTTGACCCCGTGATCGCCCCGGCAGCGTTCTATGCCGCCAACCTGCTCTTCCTGGCCGGTGCGCTGGCTGTGGGCTGGCCTGTCCTGCGGGATGGCCTGCAGGGCCTCAAGGGCCGCCCCAGTGCAGACACCATGCCGGCGCTGGCCGCCTGCGGTGCGCTGGTGCAGGCTGCGGTCGCCCTGCTCAACGCCCAGAGCTATCAGAACTCCAGCTGGACGCTGCTTTCCGGCGTGGCCGCACTGGGCCTGTTCCTGGCCCTGTTGGGCAGCCGTGTCCTGCTGACTGCCGTCAGAAACGGCTACGACCTCGCCGCCCGATCCCCCGAGGGGCTGCAGGGCGCGTTCCGCGTCCGGGATAAGGACCTGATCCGGGTGCTGGCCCGGAGCCTGGATCAGAAAGATCCATGGGTGCTGCTCAGCCGCCCTGTCCAGTGGGACGAGGCGCTGGTGGAGCAGAGCTTCGGGGAGCGCGCCAGTGAGCGCCGCGCCCGCAAGACAGCCCTGATCCTGCTGGGTGCCGCCGTGCTCAGCGGACTGGTGTTCCTGCTGTTTGGCGGCGGGCCCAACGGCATGGCCGCAGCCCTGACCTCCATGCTCTGCATGGGTGCACCGCTGTCTTCCACCCTGGTTGCGGGCATTGCGTCTCTGCGTCTGCAAAAGACCGCTGCCGCCGCCGGTGCCGTGGTGCCCGGCTGGGCTGCCATTGAGGAGCTGGGCGGCGTGGATACTGTGCAGGTGGATGCCGACGAGCTCTTTACCGCCGACAGCGTGAATCTGGAGGATATCCGCATCTTCAAGGGCGGCCGCATCGACCGTGCCATCCTCTATGCGGCCAGCATCCTCAACCACAGCTGCGAGACCCTGCGGGGCCTGTTCCGCCAGATCATCGAGGACCGCACCGAGATCCTGTACCCTGTGAAGGACTTGGAGGTCCACCACGGCCTTGGCTTTGCCGCCTGGTGCGATAACAACCGGGTGCTCATCGGCAACCGGCTGTACATGGAGCGGGAGGGTGTGCCCCTGCCCGAGCAGGAGTACGAGGATGAGCACTCCCAAAACGGCTCACTGCAGATCCTGTATCTGGCTGTTTCCGGCAGCCTGCACGCCATGTTCGTGCTCCATTATGTGGGCGGCCGCAACGCCGCCCGCGGGCTGGAGGTGCTGCAGCGGGAGAACATCCGCCTGCTGGTCACCTGTGAGGACCCCAGCCTGACGGCCCGCCACATCACCGAGGCTTACCATCTGCCCGAGGGGATGATCACCCTGCTGGATCAGGAGCAGTGCAGCGCGCTGACCCCTGCCCAGCCGGACGAGACGGCCCGCTGCTGTATGCTGCATGATAAGGGCTTTGCCAGCCTGATCGGCGGTCTGCGCGCGGCGGAAAAGGCCCAGAACGCCGAGACGAGCGCCACCACGGTGCAGATGGTCTCGGTCTGGTTCTCGGTGGTCATCGGTGTTCTGCTGACCTACGCGGGCAGCATCGGCACCCTGTCGGTGGCCGCTGTCCTGATGTATCAGGCAGCTTGGAGTGCTTTGAGCATTGCGGTCTGCGCCCTGAAACAGCACAACTGAAAATAATTCATAAAATGAAATCGTACAAAAAGAAGCGGCTGTCGTGTCAGCCGCTTCTTTTTGTTGCAATTGCGGACAAAGTGTGTCATACTTCTACCCAGAGTTTACGGAAAGAGAGGGGAGCCCGCTATGTCATACCGTGCCGCGATCTGTGATGACAGCACGACCGATGCTGAATTTGTGGGGAGCATTCTGCACCAGTGGGCCGCAGAGCGTGGCATTGAGGTGGAGAGTGAGCGCTTTGCCTCGGCGGATGCCTTTCTTTTTCGCTACGCAGAGGACAAAAGTTTTGACCTATTACTTCTGGACGTGGAAATGCCGGGCACGGACGGTGTGACGCTGGCCAAAACGGTGCGGCAGGAGAATGAAGCCGTGCAGATCGTGTTCATCACCGGCTACTCCGATTACATTGCCGAGGGCTATGACGTGGCCGCCCTCCACTACCTGATGAAGCCGGTCAGCCGCGAAAAGCTCTTTGCTGTTCTCGACCGTGCCTGGGAAAAGCACCGCCGCAACGCCCGGTGCCTGAACCTGGAGCTTTCCGGCGAGCTGGTGCGCCTGCCGCTGTATGAGGTGCGGTATCTGGACGTGCACCAGAATTACGTCACGGTTCATGCCAGGCAGGATTACACCGTCAAGCGGACGCTTGGTGAGTTCGAGGCCCAGCTGGACGAAGGCTTCCTCCGGGTGGGGCGGGGGATGATCTTGAACCTGAAACAGATCCGCCGTGTGACCAAAAAGGAAGTCGTGCTGGCCGATGGTACCGCCCTCCCATTGCCCCGGGGTGCCTATGAGCCCCTGAACCGGGCAATCATTGAGAGGACTTAATGATGAAACTTAAATTCTTTTCAAAGCTCCTCGATAAACGCATCGCCGCTTACCAGCGGGAGCTCATCGAGACCCACTACAAAGAGGTGGACAACATGTACCGCCAGATGCGGGGATGGCGGCACGATTACCGGGGACACATCCAGACCATGAAGGTGCTGGCGGCACAGGGGGATCTGGACGGCATCAAAGCCTACCTGGATGCATTGGATACCGACCTGAACACTGTTGATCTGGCTGTAAAAACCGGCAACGCCATGGCTGATGCCATCATCAACAGCAAGATCTCCCTTGCCAAGAGCCGAAATATCCCGGTGCAGATCGATGCCCATATCCCGGTCAAACTGAAAATGAGTGAGCTTGACCTCTGCTGCATCCTGGGCAACCTTTTTGATAACGCCATGGATGCCAGTGCGGAGCTGCCCGAGGAGGAGCGGCTCATCCGGGTATATATGGATATGAAGGGCACACAGCTCTATATCTCCTTCACCAATTTCACGGCAACTAAAAAGCAGAAAAAGCTTGCGGGCCGTTTTGTCACCACCAAGGGCGAGGGCCACGGCTTCGGGCTGGTGCGCATTGATGCCATCGTGGAAAAGCTGGATGGCTACCTCAGCCGCAACAGCGAGGATGGGGCATTCACGACGGAGATATTGATTCCACAGGTGTAAACCTCTCAGGCGCTCCGCGCCAGCTCCCCTGATTGGGGAGCCAAGTTCACGCTGCTACTGGCTTGCCTCTCCTACTAGGAGAGGTGGCAATGCGAAGCATTGACGGAGAGGTTCCTGCAATTCATCCCCCAAATCAGGCGTTTCGTCCCCGGAATGTGTCGGAGGCGATTTTTTGTGTTAGGATCATTGCCAGACAAGTGAAAGGGGATTCCAAAATGGGAAAGAACGAGAAAACCAAAAAGCCAAAGCCCAAATACAATGTCTGGCAGAACACTGCCTACATGCTCTCGGTGGCCTGGGACACCCGACGGAGCGTGCCGCTGCTGGTGGTGCTGCTGGCCGTCTGCACGGCAGGCAAGACCACTGCCGAAATGCTCATCAGCCCGGCGGTGCTGGGCAAACTGGAAAGCGGCGCGCCGCTGGGCCAGCTGCTGGGTGCCATCGGCGGGTTCACCATCCTGCTGTTTGCCCTGACCGCGCTGTGCTACTACATCGACCACCTCACCATGTTTGGCCGGTGCGGCGTGCGGCTGGAGCTGCTGAAGCGCATCAACACCAAGCGCACCCGCACGGCCTATGCCAACCTGCTGGATGAAGCCTTCCGTCTGATGTACCAGAAGGGCCACGATGCCTGTATGAACAACCGTGCTTCCGGCGAGGCTTTCTGGAAAAGCTGGACGGATATCCTGACAAATCTCATCGGCTTCGGGGTGTATCTGGCTCTGCTGTCCGGGCTGAACCCCTGGCTCTGTGTCCTGACGGCCCTGACCGCTATGGTGAGCTATTTTTCCACCAGGAATATCAACGAGTGGGGCTACCGCCACCGGGAGGAGGGGGCAAAGATCACCCGGAGCCTGCATTACCTGCGCAACACCGCCGAGGGACGCGAGTTCGGCAAGGATATCCGCATCTTCGGCCTGCGGCAGTGGCTCACTGACCTGTACGATTCTGCTTTGCGGCTCAACTATGCCTTTCTCGAAAAGCGGGAGCGCGCCTACCTGACCGCCAACCTCATCGACCTGGCCCTGCTGCTGGTGCGCAACGGTGCGGCCTATGCTTATCTGCTCTGGCTCACCGTGACCAGGGGCCTGCCGGTGTCGGAATTCCTGCTCTACTTCGGTGCGGCCTCCGGCTTTGCCCAGTGGGTCACAGGCCTGATGGAGCAGTTTGCCCTCCTGCGCAAGCAGAGCCTGGACATCTCCACCATCCGGGAGTTCCTCGAGCTGCCGGAACCCTTCCGGTTTGAGGAGGGCATCCCGCTGGAAAAGCGGCTGGATATGCCCTATGAGCTGCAGCTGGAGGATGTGAGCTACCGCTACCCCGGTGCGGAGAAAAACACCATCGCCCACATGAGCCTGACACTGCACCCCGGCGAGAACTTGGCCATCGTGGGCTTGAATGGCGCTGGCAAGACGACACTGGTCAAGCTGATCTGCGGCTTCCTTGACCCCACCGGGGGGCGTGTTCTGCTGAACGGGCAGGATATCCGGCAGTATAACCGCCGGGATTACTACAAGCTGTTTGAAGCGGTCTTTCAGGATTTCAGCGTGCTCTCCTGCACGGTGGCCGAGAATGTGGCCCAGGCCATGGACGGCATCGACGAGGAAAAGGTGCGGTACTGTCTTGACCAGGCAGGGCTGACGGAAAAAATCACATCCCTCCCGGCGGGGATCAAGACCCATGTGGGCCGGGATGTCTATCTGGACGGCGTGGAGTTCTCCGGCGGCCAGACCCAGCGCCTGATGCTGGCCCGTGCCCTGTATAAAGACGCGCCTATTCTTGTGCTGGATGAGCCCACTGCCGCCCTTGACCCCATCGCCGAGGATGATATCTACCAGAAGTACAACGAGATGACCCGGGGCCGCACCAGCCTGTTCATCAGCCACCGACTGGCCTCTACCCGTTTCTGTGACCGCATTCTCTTCCTTGAAAACGGCCGTGTGGTCGAGGAGGGAACCCACGACCAGCTGATGGCCCAAAACGGCGGCTATGCCAAGCTGTTTGCGGTGCAGAGCAAATATTACAAGGAGGGCAAGGCCGTATGAACGAAGAAAAAATGACCCTGAAGGAAAGCGTCCGGCTGACCCTGCGGGCCTGGCGCTTTTACTGGAAAAATACGCCCCGCTTTGTGCTGTCCACCGTGCTGTGGGCACTGGCGGATGCCGTCAGCCCCTATGCCGTGGTCTGGTTCTCGGCCCGGCTGGTGGCTGAGCTGTCGGACGCGCGGGACCCGCAGGCCCTTGCCGTGGATGTGGCGTGGGTGCTGGGCGTGACCGCTCTGCTCACACTGGTGCGGTCGGTCCTGCTCCACTGGAAGGGCGTGGAGCGGGAACAGCTGAACTGGCAGCTGGGCCATGACTGCTTTATGGAAAAGCAGACGTCCATGGATTATGCCGACGAGGACAGCCAGCAGGTCTACGACCTCTACAATTTCATCCAGCAGAGCGAAAGCTTCTGCGGCGGCGGCAATCCCAACGCTGTGGCGCTGCTGGACAGTGTATCCGCGGCGGTATTCCGTATTCTGGGCGGTGCGGTGCTGTCGGTGGGGCTGTTCACGGCCAGAGTGCCCGCCGGCCCGCTGACAGTCCTCAACAGCCCGCTCTGTGTTCCGGCAGTGCTGGTGCTGATCCTGGCCGTGGCGTGGCTCTCGCCGGTGTGCGCTTCCAGCGCGGGCATCAGCAGCCCGGATATCGAGGAGGAGGGCCGCTGGGGCAACCGGCTCTGGGCCTTCCTCATGGGAGTATGTCGGGACGACAAAAAGGCGCTGGATGTGCGGATGTACGACCAGTTCGAGTTTTTGAAAGATCACGCCGCCGTCTCCATGCCTGCCTTTGAGCGGGCCCGCAAGGGGAAATTCGGCATCCTGAATGCCACGGGCAACGCCGTTTCGGCTCTGCTCATGGGTCTTGCCTACCTCTTTGTATGCCTGAAGGCCTACGGCGGGGCCTTTGGTCTGGGCGCTGTGACCCAGTATGTGGGTGCAGCCACCAACTTTTTTGTGGGCATCGGCGGGCTGTTCACCGCCGTGGGCGACTGCAGATTCAACGCCCCCTACCTGAAAACGCTCTATGACTATCTTGACCTGCCCAACAAGATGTACAAGGGCAGCCTGACCACCGAAAAGCGGAGCGACCGCCAGTATACCGTGGAGTTCCTGGATGTCTCGTTCCGGTACCCCGGCAGCGAGCAATATGCCCTGCGCCACCTGAGCATGACCTTCAAGGTGGGGGAGCGGCTGGCCGTGGTGGGCATGAACGGCAGCGGCAAGACCACCTTCATCAAGCTGCTCTGCCGCCTATACGACCCCACCGAGGGTGTCATCCTGCTCAACGGCATCGACATCCGTAAGTACCGCTACGATGAGTACATGGATATCTTCTCGGTGGTGTTCCAGGATTTCAAGCTGTTCTCCCTGCCGCTGGGCCAGAATGTTGCCACGGCCCAGCATTATGATGCCGCCCGTGCCGCCGACTGCCTGCAAAAAGCGGGCTTTTCCGACCGGTTGGCCCGGATGCCCAAGGGGCTGGACACCTGCCTTTATAAAGATTTGGACGAGGATGGCGTGACCATCTCGGGCGGCGAGGCCCAGAAGATCGCCATTGCCCGGGCCCTGTACAAGGATGCACCTTTCATCGTGCTGGATGAGCCTACCGCCGCCCTGGACCCGGTGGCTGAAGCGGAGATCTACGCAAAGTTCAACGAGATCGCGGGCGATAAGACTGCAATTTATATCAGCCACCGGCTGTCCTCCTGCAAGTTCTGTGATGAGATCGCCGTGTTCGACCACGGCGAGGTCGTCCAGCAGGGCACCCATGAGGAACTGCTGGGGGAGCCGGATGGAAAGTATTACGAACTGTGGAACGCCCAGGCACAGTATTACACCGAAGAAAGCGCGTGAACCTGGCCTCCCTATCAGGGAAGCTGTCACCGGAGGCGACTGAGCGCTTTTTGGCCCTGATGTTCTGCACAAAAAAATCGGAAAAAACTGGAATTCCCGACGAAATCGGGTGCGAAAGCACAGCACTTTGGGCGAAAAACTTGACCCACATTGGCCGGACGTGTAAAATAAATCAATAGTGAGAAAAATCATGGACGCGAAATTTTTCCATGTGTGCGGCATTCCTTTGATCCCATGGGATGAAACAAGGAGGGAAGTTCGACCCAATGAAATGGAAATTCCAAACCGCGGGGCGGCTTCTGGCCCTGCTGGCTCTGAGCGGGGCCCTGCTGGCTGCCCCTTTGCCCGCGCAGGCCGCGCCCGGTGTGCTGACAGGCCTGACCGGAACCAGCTCCAAGCTGGAACTGGAGCTGACCGAGATGGAGCTGGAGATCACCGATGATGACCCCCGCCCCAAGGGCTACCTGTACACCAGCGGACAGAGCGATTATTACTTCATCGTCTGGATGAGCAGCAACTCCAATGTTGCCACGGTGGATGGCGACGGCAAGGTGACGGGCCGCAATGCGGGCACTGCCATCATCACCGCCATCTCCGACCACGGCGAACGCGCCGCCTGCAAGGTGACCGTGACCCGCAAAAATGAAGAAGCAGCCAGAAAAAAGCCCACGCTGGATACCACCAGCCTGAGCCTTGTGCTGCAGTACAATGACCTGCACCCCACCCACCAGCTCCAGCTGACCAACAGCGACCACTCCTTCCTCTATGTCTACCAGTGGATGAGCAGCAACCCTGAGGTTGCCACAGTCAGCGACAAGGGCCTTGTCACGGCTCAGGCGGCGGGCACCACCACCATCACGGCAATGGTCTCCAACGGCCAGGCTTTGCGGTGCAGCGTCACGGTGACTTCGGATATCGGCAAGGTGACCCTGAACAAGAGTGACCTGCTGCTCCGCACCGTGGGCACCCAGGAACGTCTGACGGCCACCGTTGCGGTGGAGGGCGGCGGCAGTGTGCCCATTACATGGGTCAGCAGCAACCCCGGTGTCGTTACCGTGGATGCGGATGGCGTGGTGACCGCCATTGCCGATGGAGAAGCCAAGGTCACGGCCCTTTCGCCCGCCGGACGCTTTGACGTGTGCAGCGTTGTGGTGGGCATGGCGGCGGAGAAGTACGAATCTGAAGCCGACCTTGCCGACGAGCTCAAGCTTCCTGACCCCTACGTTGCCGTAAGGCTGAACAAACTGGCATAAAGAAAAAGCACCCGCCCATGGCTGTTTTTGACGGCTATGGGCGGTTTTTGCGTGTATGGAAACGGATGCGCTGGGAAAAACTTGCCGAAGAGGAATTTTTTGCAAAAAATATTTTGCGTTGCGTGTTGTGGTGTACCTGACACATCCGGCCGTCTCCGGCAGGTGAAAAAGGACAAAATGGCCCGAACGTTGTTTAAGACAGGGGGCGGATGCCTCACGGAGTGGCAAAATCTCTGCAAAAAAGGCGGCTGTCCGGCTTGAATGACACATTTAACAAAAATTTGACGTGAAGTGATTGAATTTGCAACTCTTGACAGAAGGCGGGACAAACCATTATCCTTTTATCAGAGGAAAGTATTTTATGTCGCCAGACGTTGGAATGCCTGGTGTACAAGTGTGTGTCAGGAGGGAAAGAATATGTCCAACTACCGGAACCGAATCGGGGAAGCCATTGCCTTTGCCCGGAACGTGGCGGGCAGATCTCAGCAGGAGCTTGCGGATATGCTGGGGCGGGACAAGCGCACCATTCAGAAATGGGAGCGGGGCGAGATCCGCATTGCGCTGGAGGATTTTCTGGATGTATTCGATACTCTGCACCTGCCGGTGGGGCCCTATGAAATGTGGATCCGGCATCCGGAACTCTTTCCGCGCGGCATGGAGGATATCAAGGGCTTCAGCACCGAAAAGAAGCGGAGGACACTGGCGGATTATTATCTGCATCAGGCTGCACCGCTGGAGATCGAGCAGGAGTATTACATCCTGTTCGGCGACCACGGCAGCAACAGCTGCGGCATCCGGCAGGAGCTGCTGGCCAACCTGCAGACTCCGCTCCGTGACCGCAAACGGATCGTGAACCAGATCATCGACAACTACTATGAGGCCCGGGCCATCGGACATCTGACCGACCCAGAGGGCCAGCAGCCAGTGATGCCCATTCTGGAAGCCTGCTACGATGCCAGTGCACGGAGCGTGAAAGCCAACGAGAACCGATACAGCATCGGCAGCATCGAGAACTATCTGGACGATGCGGAGAAACCGGCAGAAGAGTGAACTGAACAGCAGACGGCCATGTGCAGCCGCCTGCTGTTTTTGCGTTGGGCTGCCTGCGGGAAAATATTGTGAAATTTGCGGATTCCTGCTATACTTATCCTATTGATGAAAAAGAAGGGTGAGATAAATGGCATACAACATGGGCGGTCGGCGCTTCCGGCCGGTGGGCAGCGGAAAAAAGCGGACTGCGCCGCAGTACGGGCCGGTGGGCACAGGCTGCCCGTTTGTGGAGGAGGCCGTGGCGCGGCTGTACCGGGAGCAGAACGAGGAACATTTCTGGAGCCTGATGAACGCCCTGAACTATGCGCTGGAATTGCAGACCAAGGTGCTGGTTCCGCTGGATGCGGCGGTGGACCCCCAGAGCGGAGCCGCCCCCTGGGCACACCTGCCCATCCCGGAGGAGCGGGCCGAGGGCCTGCAGCCCTGGCTGCTCCACACCCGGAAAGAGCGGAACTATCTGCCGCTGTTCACCTCGGTAAAGAACGCTGAGGCGGAAAAGGCCAGCGCCACCCGCCCCATGGTGGAGCGCAGCCTGCGCAGCGCCATGGAGTATGCGCTGGAAACGGACGGCATCGATGGTGTGGTGCTGGATCCGTGGACAAGCTCTGCCACGCTGGATGTCTCCCTGCTCAGCGGGCTGCTGAGATCGGAGCGGGGGAGCGACAACCCCGGCGCTCAGGAGCTGGAAGCAGGGCACGCCGCCGCCCGGGCCGGGGATTGGCAGGAAGCGGCGGCCCGCTACACTGCCGCTGCCGAGGCGGGCAGCGCCGAGGCGCTTTCTGCTCTGGGGGACTGCCTGTATTATGGCCGGGGTGCCCGGAAGAATAAGACCCAGGCCCGGCGGATGTGGAAAAAGGCCGCGCAGGCCGGGGAGGTGCAGGCCATGATCGCCCTGGGGGATGACTGTGCCGCATCGGGCGGGGAGATGGCGAAGACCCTGCAATACTACCGCCGCGCCCAGAGCGCTGCCCGGGAGGTGCCGGACATCGCCTACACCCCGCAGGTCTGCCTGCGCCTTGCCCAGTACGAGACCCAGTACCTCTCCCGCAAAAAGGCGCTGCTGCAGGTGGCTGAAGCCGTGCAGGGCTTTCGGATCCTGCAGGCTGAGGGCGAAACGGATGCTGCCGACTGGCTGCGGGAGGCTGAACTGCTGACCGATCAGCTGCTGGCCGAGGATAAAAACGCCTGAAACACAGTTTCTTTACATTTGTTCTAAGAAATCGTCATAGGAAACCGGTAAGATATTCAAGGAAATATTCTGCGCCGAAGAAAAGAGGACAAGCACTATGAGCAAAGTGATCGGAATCGACCTTGGTACCACCAACTCCTGCGTGGCGGTGGTGGAGGGCGGCAAGCCTGTGGTCATCACCAACGCCGAAGGCGAGCGCACTACCCCCAGCGTGGTGGCCTTTACCAAGGATGGCGAGCGTCTGGTGGGCGGCGCGGCAAAGCGCCAGATCGCCACAAACTCCGGCCGCACGGTGTCCAGCATCAAGCGGTACATGGGTTCTGATCACCGGGTGCATATCGATGGCAGAGACCTGACCCCGCAGGAGATCAGCGCCATGATCCTGACCAAGATCCGCCGCGATGCCGAGAGCTATCTGGGCGAACCGGTGACCGAGGCCGTCATCACCGTGCCTGCCTATTTTGACGACAGCCAGCGCAAGGCCACTCAGGACGCGGGCCGCATTGCGGGCCTGAATGTTCTGCGCATCATCAACGAGCCCACCGCCGCCGCGGTGGCCTACGGCCTGGACAACGAAGCTCCCCAGAAGATCCTGGTCTATGATCTGGGCGGCGGTACCTTTGATGTTTCGATCATTGAGATCGAGGACGGCACCTTTACGGTGCTGGCCACCGGCGGCGATACCCATCTGGGCGGCGATGACTTTGACGAGCGCATCGTTGAGTGGGCTGTGGCGGAATTCCGCAGGTCTGACCGCATCGATCTGACCAAGGACCCCGCCGCCATGGGCCGCCTGAAGGAGGAAGCGGAAAAGGCCAAGAAGGAGCTTTCCAGTGCGCTTTCCGCCCAGCTGAACCTGCCGTTTATCGCGGTGGGCAAGGATGGCCCCCACCATCTGGATCTGAGCCTGGGCCGCCCCCAGTTTGAGATGATGACCGGTGACCTGCTGGCCCGCACCGTTCAGCCGGTGCAGAACGCCCTGCGGGATGCCGGGCTTTCCGCCAGCCAGCTGGGCAAAGTCCTGCTGGTGGGCGGCAGCACCCGGATGCCCGCTGTGGAGCGGCAGGTCCGGGAGCTGCTGGGCTGTGAGCCCAGCCATACCCTGAACCCCGATGAATGCGTGGCCATGGGTGCTGCCGTGCAGGGCGGTCTGCTGCAGGGCGGCGGAAAGCTGGCCGGTGCCACCGGCGCGGCCGCGCAGGGCCTTGTGCTGATGGATGTCACCCCGCTGACGCTGTCCATTGAGACGCTGGGCGGCGTGGCCACCCCGCTGATCACCCGCAACAGCA
>ERZ1106943.1384-NODE-1384-length-25114-cov-3.023704_pt1 | contig 25114 bp, 14 predicted proteins | sample MGYA00403671_ERZ1106943 | MGnify/ENA primary metagenome ERZ1106943 (study PRJEB35170, sample SAMEA104062427) | human gut metagenome | biome: human gut; feature: human-associated habitat; material: faeces | place: Denmark | collected 2012-06-14 ...
CATGTATGCCACCACCCATCAACCCTGTGAAACGCTTAACGATAGAAAGCCCTAATCCTGTACCTCCATATTTATAAGTAACATCCACATTTTCCTGTTCGAACGATTCGAAGATTTTATCATAATTCTCCTCGGCTATACCACATCCCGTATCGATTACCTCGAAACGAAGGTAAACATTCTCTTGATCCTCACCTGTTTTAGATGCCCGAAGTTTAATCATTCCCTTGGCCGGCGTAAATTTCAACGCATTCGATAACAGGTTGGAGAGAACTTGATTCAAGCGCAAGGAGTCTCCTATAATCTGTACTTCCAGATCACTAGCCAATATCGTCTCATAGCTGATCCCTTTACTCTTGGCCTGCTCGCCATACAGATTTTCAAGGTCCTGCAAGAATGCCCGGAAATTAAAGCTCTCATGTCGAAGTTCCACTTTTCCGCTTTCTATCTTCGACATATCCAGCACGTCGTTAATGAGAGCGAGAAGATGCTTGGAAGACATGATTACTTTCTCAAGGCAATCCTTTATCTTATCGGTATTATCTATGTTTTGCATGGCGATAGTACTCATACCTACAATTCCGTTCATCGGCGTACGGATCTCATGACTCATCCGGGAAAGAAACTCGCTCTTCGCCAAGTTAGCCGCCTCAGCCCGTTTCAGGTTGCCCTGTATCACGGTCGCTTTCATCCGGGCCCCTATAGCCAGCAGTAATGCCGTAAATAGCACCGACAGGACAAACATCACGATAAACATAAATTGTAAGGGATTCGCATATATAAAGTCCGTAAGAGAGAATTCATTCACGCCGATAGATTCCAGATTCCGATTGCGTATAACAGTCCTCTCGGACTCAGAAAGATTATTGATCGCCTTGTTGAGTATGGTAAGCAAATCCGGATCGACCGGGATAGGCAACGCGAAACTTATCGTACTCTGATCATTGACCAATGCCACAGGAGCAAGATTGGTGAAATGATAACGCGAAATATCCTGTTCCATTTTAGAGGACAATCCATAGATAAAATCAGCCTCTCCGCTATTGACAGCGGCTAATGCCTCCTTAATGCCCGGATAGGACCGAATCTTCTCCGCAGATATGCCACTTGGAAATCGCTGACTTTCCACCAAAGCACCAACCAAACCCGGAGCGGGATAACTACAGGCTTTATTGCGTACTATGATATTGTTCGCACTCACATAAGAGGCTGAAAGCGCAAGCCCTAGCTGGGCCGCATCGTTCTCATCTCCCAAGAAAAAGCCTAAGATATCAGCTTTCCCTCGTTGTACCAGATGGACCGCATCACTATAATTCTTCGCATACACATACGAAAAATCCAAACCGGTAAAGTCCTTGATCTTATCCAATACATCCACCATGATACCGACATGGTTCTTCTGGGAGGTTTCTTTACAATAAAAGGGATACCAATTCTCCGGAACGGCTACCGTGATCGTTTTCCTTTTCTTGACATATTCCAGATCCCGGTCACTAAATTGGATATTTACAAGTCGGGCAGGAAAGTTAGCGGCATAACGCTCTGCCGCGAAATTTGGATTGGCATCCAAGATCCGTTCCAAAGCCATATTCAAACCATCCAATACTTCCTTATTACCCGGATTGGTTACGATATAATAGGGTTGAGAATTATAGGTAACGATTACCCGTACAGAATCGTGATTGTAAATAATGCCACTCAACAGCAAGTCTATCTCTCCATTCATTAAATAAAAATATAATCCCTCGTCGTTCTTCTGCATATCTTTCAAGCTGTAATATTGGAACTTACAGTCTAATCCGTTGATAGCCAAAAACTCCTTGAGGCGGCGAATATTTTCTTTCGCATTCTCATATACACCGATGGTTTTCCCGTTCATACTCTCCAAATTATAGCTATGGATAGTACGATCGTCAGAACGAGCAAGCAACAAAGAACGGCTATATCCCATATTGTAATCCGGATAAGCATAATATTTCTCTAAACCGGGTATATAATAGTTTCCACCCATCAATTCATACTGACCTGCGATAAATTCATTCAACACGGTTTGCCTATTCGTATCAATGTACTCGTATTCCCAACCGGTATATTTGGCAATCTCATTGAGATAGTCCACGAGCATACCATGATGACTACCGTCCTCCGCCGTCCAACTCATGCCTACCACCTGCGGAAAGGCAACCCGGAGCACACGTTTTTCACTTGTCCGTGCTAACGCAGACAAATGAAACGCCAGCATTATAAATACTAACAAACTTATAGTTATACCATGACCCACATATCTCAGAAGTAAGTTCATTATAATGTATATCTTTTATTATCGGCTTTCCCGATGATAACAACCCCTAGACCTCTCCGCAAAACAACGGTTTATTTAGGATAATGCCTATTCATTCTTGTGAACAAAGCTTTTGCGTACCCCAAAACAGAGTACGCAAATATACTACATTTTATATCACAGCGGATTATAAAATAATTGATTTTTAAGAGAAGATACTATAAAAACAGAAGGGACCGCCTCGAAGGTAAAACACCTCGAAGCAGTCCCTTTCCTAAATCCCAACAAACTTTTATCCCATCGAACTATTGATTACCTGTGTGGTTTTCTCAAAACTCTTCTTTAAGACCTCCTTTACATCCATGGTTTCCCAATATCCCTTATTAAAAAGCTCTACGGATAACCCACCCCGGAAACCGGAGTCGTATAGCAAAGGAAGTACCTTATTAAACGGGCAAATACCATCTCCCGGAAACACCCGATCCGAATCTCTCAACTCCGTACGAGGAGGCAACTCCGGATAATCGTTGATATGAAAAACCGGAAGGATCTTCCCATTTATCAAGCGTAAACTATCAAAACTATTTCCTCCTCTGTACAAATGGTAGAAATCCAATAAGACAGAAGCCCGCGAATGCCCGGAGGCGATCGCTATCGCCATGGTATCCGATAATTGATTCAGAACCCCGGCTCCCCATAGTTCCAATATCGGAGTGACACCCATCTCATCCCCTAAATCCAGTATCGCCCGATAGCGTTCGGAATACTCCGGCAACCGTGTACGATCCAGTTGAGTAACTCCTTGAGCAGGAGCGGCTATAAATTTACCGCCCAATCCCGCTACCATCTCCATATCATGCCGCATTTGGTTTAGCCCTTCCTTCCGTTTCGAAGGATCATCGGCAAACCACGAGGCAAAACCGATCATATTCTCCAATAAAAGTCCGGAACCTTCCAGCTGACGCCTGAGTGTCTCATAAGTTCCCCCTTGCTTTACGAACGCATCCACATCACGGGTCCATAACTCAATTCCCTCAAAACCAGCCTCGGCACATAAGTCAATCTGTTTTTGAACAGGAAGTTTATAACCCGCTATCGTAGAGACATTGAGACAGACACGGAAAGGACGTTTCGAAGAGGATGCTTCGGGTGATGGCTCCTCTTTTTTCTTCGGAGCGCAAGAAGCCAAGCCTGCGAACGTACTGCCCAAAACCGCCAGACCGGTAGTCCGAAGCATATTACGTCTTGAAATCTTTTTCTCAAGCATAACACTCTCGTTTTAAATTAAACCTCCAAAGATTTACGGGCCTCCCGGTCCGGATCATTCCGAGCCTCACACGTATTATTCAAGATCATCACCTCTCCATTTTCTTCCGTGTATTTCGGCCAAACGGGTAACTCTCCTCCGTTCGGATCTCCTGTCCGCATGAAATTCAACAAAGCGCCAGACATCTTATCTGACAACGCACGAGGTACCTTACCTCCACCCGTATGGGTAAACATCCGATCCGTATTTTTAAACCAGAAACAGATATCCGAGCAATGGAACGCACGCATACGGTTATTAAACAAGGGCGGACACCAGCCAAACCAAGCTACATACACAGGCTGGCCTTGCTTTAATTTTGCGTTAGCCGCCTCAACCACTCGTTGACGGGAAGACAAAATCATCGCCCAAAGCTCCATCGGAGTCTTATCCGGGAAATTCTTGGCGAAAGCCTTCACGATCGATTCCGCTTTATCACCATATTGACTTCTCAGTTTCTCGATCACACCGTCTTGAGTGATTTTTTCCAAGGCCGCATCCGCCCTGTTCGGGTTCCATTCATGGAAAGTCGTACAGAATATCATCGGGACGACAGGAGACTCCAAATGGCTCTCACCGGAGTAGAATACACCGGCCGGAATATTCCGGTCATCAGCAACAGGACCAAAAGTCCGTCTCATGCTAATCCCTTGATCTTCCCAGCACTTTTTACAAGCCCTATCCGCTATATCCAAATATTCCCGCCAAGGTATTCTTTGCAATTTATCCAGTTGGGAAGCGGTCAGCCCCGCTTCTCTCAAAATATATTCTCCCACCTTCCGGGTCATCACCTGATCGGAAGCTCCTACCGTAGATCCACTTAAAGCCACGGCTCTATGGACCAAACCTTTTGCCGCCGGCATAGCGGCTACCGTACAGACCTTAGAACCTCCTCCGGATTGTCCCATAACCGTTACGTTCCCGGGATCTCCACCGAAATTGGCGATATTATCATGTACCCATCGCAAGGCGGCAATAATATCTAACATCCCCACGTTTCCGGAATCCTTATACGCTTCTCCACCAACACCAGATAAGTCAGAGAAGCCAATCGGCCCCAACCGATGATTAATGGAACAGAATACGATATCTCCTTCCCGGCTTATATTCTCTCCATGATATCCATCCTGCTCGATCCCACTACCATTTGTAAAACCACCGCCATGCAGCCACACCAATACGGGACGTTTCTTACCATCCGCAATGCCCGGTGTCCATACATTTAAATATAAGCAATCCTCACTCACATCCCAGTAGTTCCAATGATCGGCAAAAGTTCCGTAATTATTGGGCCACCGGTTCTCCATACGTTGCGGCGCCGTATTCCCATAAAAAACCGCCGGTCTCACATCTGTCCACGGCTCTGGCTTTTGGGGAGGCATAAAGCGATTTTTTCCCGACGTATCAGCCCCATAAGGAACTCCCAAGAACGTATATACATGATTCAGCAGATATCCCTGCACCTTCCCATACTCTGTCTGGGCGATGGCGATATCGTCACCGATAAATAGGAATTGATCGTCATCACTCACTTTCCCTCTTTTATCACGGGAATCCCCAGAAGGGGCACAAGAAGAAGTCGATATCAAACTTCCCATACTCAACGAGGCTGTGCCCAATCCTAAGTTTCTTACGAATTGTCGTCTGTTTATTTTCATAATCTCTTAATTCATCTCAACGACCAATACCTCTTTAGATGCCAGCTTCAAGCTGTCCTTAAATAAGATCGTTCGTTTCGTTATTATATCCTTTCCTTCTATTCCCTCTTTTAAAGATTCCTTATAACGGGCAAGTGGAAGATCAACTTCATGATTAGCTCCATTAATAATGACCATGACACTTTTACCCTCTAGATAACGCTCATATACATACACTCCTAATTGTGGCATATAATGTTTCATATTACCTTCAGAAATGATCTTATTGCCCTTCCTCCACTTCAATAAAGTCTGTAAATAATCCCAAGCCTTATTCTGTAGGTCGGAACGTCCTTCCCTCGTAAACCAATTCTGAGAATCTCCAGGCCACCCTCCTGGAACATCTAAACGTATATTCCCATCCCCACCCGGGCGACTTTTCGTCCCAGACATTAACAATTCATGTCCATAATATAATTGAGGAGTGCCAGGGATTGTTAATAAAAAGGCAACCCCTTGTTTATAACCATCTAAGTCTTTAGGCTCCGAACGTAAAAACCTATCAGTATCGTGATTATCTAAAAAACGCAAAACATTTTTAATATCTGGATACACGAAATCATAACACAAATGATCATAGATTTTATCTAATCGCCCTTCCGGTGAAGACTTGTCATTAAAGATATCACTTGCAATACTCATCAGAGTAAAATCCATCACAGACTTCAGTTCCGTATCTTTTCCAAAATTAAGTTTACACCCTTTTTGCCACCAAGCCGTACCAATCGTATAATTAGTCCAAATCTCACCAACTATATTAAACTGAGGATATTCATTCATGATTTGGATATTCCACTCACGCATCATATCAAAATCGGAATATGGATATGTATCTTGCCTAATCGCATCAATCCGAGCATACTCAATCCACCATATAGAATTCTGAATAAGATATTTACCAACATGAGGATTTGCTTGATTCAAATCTATTCCAAATCCTGCATATTTCATTACTTCAGAATCATAAGTTGATGCATAATTGTCATAGAAAATAGCCTTAGCATGATTCCCCCTTTTAGAAGGACTTACATTAAACCAATCCTTAGATGGCACATCTAGCACCCAAGGATGATTTGCTCCAATATGATTAAAAATCATATCCATAACAACCCGTAATCCCTTTTGATGCGCTTTATTTATCAATCGAAGGTAATCTTCATTTGATCCTAGACGCCTATCCACATGAAACATATCCGTTGAGAAATAGCCATGATAAGAACCTCCTTTCCCATCATTCTCCAACACGGGATTTAACCATATAGCTGTTACCCCAAGGTCCACAAAATAATCCAAATGATCTTCGATCCCCTTCAAATCACCTCCATGTCGAGCCCCAGGCTTACTACGATCCATCACATATTCCGTTGACATAGAAATCTGATCATTCGATTGGTCACCATTAGCAAAACGGTCCGGCATAATTAAATACAACACATCCGAAGAATCATATCCTTGTATATCATCTGTACTCTCCTTGCGCTCTTTCAGCTCGTAAGCATATACGAACTTCTTTTCCCCATTCACAAAAGTTATATCAAATGTTCCAGAATGAGCTTGTGATAAATCTAAATATAATATTAAATAATTGGGACTATCTACCGTTACACAACTTTTTAAATAAACACCAGGTTCATTTATAACAGGATGATATTCAGAAATATGATCCCCATATACCATCAACTGTAATTCTGGATTTCTCATTCCTGCCCACCAAAACAACGGCTCTACCTTATTTATCGTTTGAGCAGCCACTGTCCCAAGTACAAATAACAGAAATGAAGTAAATATTATTATTTTTCTAATCATAGCTATAATTATTTAGATGTAAAAGCAAATAAAGGGTGAGCCAAACTCACCCTTTTTAAACAGCCAAGTTAATTCATATTAACATCAGGATTACCATTCTGCTCAACATCCGGAATCTGAAACATCACTTTATGAGAATCCCAAGCTTCACCACGAACCGACTGTTTGATACGCTTCAATTCAAATAATCTCTCACCTTGTAAAGCTATTTCCAAACGACGTTCCTTCTGTACTGCTTTAATAAAAGAAGCCCTATCAGTAGTTGTAGTATTAGCTTTGCCATAAGCCCTTTTTTCTATTTTTTGCAAAGCATTCAAAGCTTGATTCATATTTCCATTCGATTTAGCTAAAGACTCGGCATAAAGTAGTAACAACTCATTATATCCAATAATAATACCATCCATATACTCATAATCAAACTTCAGAGTATACCATGAACCGTCTATATTTTTAAAAAACGTTTTAAAACGATTATCATTTTGTTGGTCATAAGCAGCAATCAACTCATTAGACGGCCTGCTTGTGGGTAAAGCCAATCCATTCGTACGATAATCTCTTAAACCACCCCAAGAATCCTCAATCAATGACGCAGAAGGTATCATCGCTACAATTTCTTGCGTAACAGTCTTTTTTTCCGCTCTACCGAATTTAGCAGTCAAATCCTCATCAAGATCATACTTCTGAGTATTAATAACTTGTTCCGCATATTTAGCCGCATTCCCAAAATCATGTTTATAAAAATAGACTTTTGCCAATAACGCTTTTGCGCCATCAACGGTCGCTCTACCAGACTCTACTTTATTCTCTCCAGGTAAGTTTTCGATCGCATATTCCAAATCTGAGATTATTTGAGAATAAACCTCAGAGACCGTTGAACGTTGTACGACCTCAAATGCAGTAGCACGATCCATCACCCCCCTTAAACGAAGGGGAACTCCCATCTCTGCGATATCCTTAGTCTCCTCTGCATAAGGAAGGCCAAAGGCTCTTACTAAATGAAAATATCCTAATGCACGAATAAAAGATGCCTCAGCCTTAAATTGAGCTTCTTTCTGAGGATCACTCGCCAAGATACTTTCCCCTAAATCGCTAAACGCAACTTGATTCGCCATATTTATGGCATTATATGTCGCGGTCCAGGTATCACGTCCAACCGCATTTACCAAATTCATTGTATGAGCACTCATCTGAACCCATTCAAAAGTAGCCACATCTGCCACACCATCATCTGCGATCACATCAAAACCACGCAACGTCCGGCCTCCCCAAAAGCCCGAAGAACGTATTCCATTATAAGCACCCAACAATAAATTCTCCAAATCATCTACCGTCTTAATACGATCATCTGTCAGTTCTAAACTATCTGGTTTTATTTGTAGAAATCCCATGTCATCACATGCCGTATAGACTAATTGGGTACTGAGTAATATTACTGCTATATATTTTACTTTCATAATCTTATTCATTTAAAAGTTAACACTTAATCCGATAGTATATGTACGAGCTTGAGGAGGTGTTAAATAAGTCACATTCAAACTCAAATTCCTCTTCTGAGCTGAATCGACATCACGCATAATCTCAGGCTCACCACTATATTTATTATAGTATTCACTAAATAAAGTCAATAAATTAGTTGCTTGAGCATATAATCGAATATCCCTTATATTAAACTTCTTGATTCTAATACCTTTGAAAGTATAACCCACATTTACATTTTTTAAACGTAAGAATCCCGCATCATGTAGATATTCAGTTGTATTTCTCGCCAGTTCAATGCCACTTTTTCCTAAACTTACCCGAGGTACATCTGTCACATCACCAGGTTTCTGCCATCTATCAAGAACATTACTTTTCAGATTCCAAGTGCCAACATTATTCATCTGAAATTTCTCACCATCGTCATAAATATTGCCGCCTATTTGGAATGTAAACATAAAACCGAAATCCCAGTTCTTATATGTAAACGTATTATTCAAACCTCCTACAAAATCGGAATAAGGATGGCCTACAGGCTGACGATCTCTATCCGCATTATATTCTTTAGTTTCACCAACCGGTTTCTTATTCTCATCAAGCATTTCATAAACAGGCATACCATCCTGAGGATCAACACGTAGAACCTTAACCAAATAGTTTACGCCAATAGGCTGTCCTACTAACACACGTGTATCACCTTCTCCACTTAATGCGTCTGGTCCTGCATTACCAACATCCAAAACCTTATTCTTATTATAGCTGATATTAAAATCAGTAGTCCATGTAAAATCTCTATTTGTAATATTCACGGATTTAATATTAAACTCCACACCCGTATTTCTGACTTTTCCGATATTTGCCAAGAATGCCGTATATCCCACAGATGCTGGAACACTTACATTCAAAAATAGATCTTTGGAATTCTTATTATAAAATCCGATTTCACCTGAAATCCGATTTTTTAAGAAACCATACTCCAAACCTACATCAAAAGTAGAGGTTGTTTCCCACTTCAAATCTGGGTTTTTCAAAGAATTGATATACCAATAATTATCCCCTACATACAATTGATTCGTATTCACGCTAACTGCCCCCCATTGCGCATAGTTAGGGATTTCCGCATTACCAGTAATACCAAAACCTGTTTTCAATTTCAACAAGCTTACAACCTCGTTATCTTTTAAAAAGTCCTCTTCCGTGATCATCCAACCAATAGAAGCCGCAGGGAAATTACCAAATTTATTATTCTCCCCAAATCGTGACGAACCATCTCTACGGAAAGTACCAGTGAACATATAACGGTCTTTAAATGTATAATTTATACGTCCGAAAAAGGATATAAATGAGAAATCTTGATTAGGATAGCTCGTAAAAGTCTTATTCGTTTCATCATAAGCCGGATTATTAAATAACCAATCTTCTTTTCCTTGCTCAAATACGACATTCGTATAATTCGATACTCGTGTAGATTTCAATGCTTCTGTTCCCAACAAGAAATGAAAACGATGTTTTTCATTAATCGACAAGCTATAATTCAAGAGTGCTTTCGCATTCCAATTTGTCTCATAACGATTTGTCACATTACTATTCGGTTTTGTTGATAATTCTTTCGTTCGTAAATAATTAGACTCATTATCTCGATAATCTATATTACCTTCTAGCCGCAATGACAATCCTTTGATTATCTGTAAGTCAGCATATAAACTTGCCATTGTACGTTGGGTAAATATTCTACGTCTTTTCTCATTTGCCTCCGTCACCGGATTTGTTGATTTAGGAAAAACATAATAACTACCATCCGAATTATAGGCTGGGAAATAAGGCAAAGCCGTACTTATGGCACGTCCCCAACCACCATCCCAACTTGAAGGAGTGGGTCGATGATCCGTGTGAGAGAAACTAAAATTTCCACCTATTTTTAAAATGTTTATAGGCTTATAATCAATATTAAGGCGTACGCTCGTCCTTCCGAAATGATCATTCACCAAATATGAATTCTCTTCTACATTAGAAACCCCTAAATAAGTCTGTATTTTCTTATTACCCCACGATACCGATAAATCATTGTAGGTAGAAATTCCTGTTCTCGTAATAAGATCTTGCCAATCCGTATTATTTAATAAAGCTTGTTCTTCTGAATAACCACCGGGATATGATGATACAGTAGAAGGATCTGTCGCACCAGAGGGATTAAACTTATAATCATTTTCCAATGCTTCTTTATAAATATCCAGATAATCTTTAGTTTCCAACATATCAACTTTCCTATTAGTTGTTGAAAATGCAACTTTAGAACTAAAATTTATTTGAGGTTTTCCTGATTTACCACGTTTAGTTGTTATTAAGACAACACCGTTCGCACCTCTGGATCCATAAATAGCCGTTGCCGAGGCATCTTTCAATATATCAATACTTTCAATATCATTCGCATTTATAGATGACATTGGATTATCTTGTGCTGCACCCACTCGATCTCCGGCATTTTGCATGATGGGTATTCCATCAACAACAATCAATGGATCACCTCCAGCGGTAATAGAAGCGATACCTCTCACTCGAATGGCTGCACCAGAGCCAGCCAAACCCGATGTTTGGGTTACTTGTACACCAGCGGCACGCCCTTGTAAAGCGGCATCGAAAGAGCTTGTTGGAACAGACATTAGTTCCTCACTTCCAACTTTAGCGATCGATCCTGTCACATCTCTCTTATTCTGAACTCCATAGCCAACAACGACCACTTCATCTAATGTCTCCACATCTTCCGATAGACGAACATTAATATGAGTCTGATTTCCGACCTTTATCTCTTGGGAACGATAACCAATATAAGAATACACTAAAATGGCATCTCTATTAGGTACCTCAATTGAATAATTTCCATCCATATCGGAAGTAGTACCCGCAGTGGTACCTTTAATCTGTATGGTGATAAAAGATAAAGGCTCTCCTGTCTCCGCATCAGAAGCAGTTCCTGTGATCTTGATTTGCGCAAACGCTGTCAATGAAAACAAAGAAAGCATAAAGCACATAATAAATTCACTAATACTTTTACATCTCATGACATATTAAATTTAAAGTTAGACAAGTTCTAAAATATAAACACCACGAGCCGGAATATGAACCGCCGTGTCTATCGCAACGATCGTATCTGTTATAATATCTTTCCCAGATCTATAATCTTTTACGACTTCATGAAAACGATTCATATCTAATGTCTGGTTTTGATCTGTTCCATTCATTAAAACAAGTACCGTTTTATTATCCTTTACCCTAGCATATACGTAACAACCCGATTTATCAGGAGTATAATGAATCAACTTACCTTCTTTAACAGCATCACATCGCTGTCTCCAATTCAATAATTTTCTCATATAATCCCAAGCTTGATTCTGCAAATCCGTACGTCCCTCAGGAGTGAAAGCATCTTTTGGATCTCCTGCCCAACCTCCGGGAAAATCAGTGCGGATAATACCATCTCCTTCTGCTTTTGTCCCAGACATTAAAATCTCTGTCCCATAATAAATCTGAGGAATCCCTCGAGTTGTTAATAAAAAAGCAATAGCCTGTTTATACCTTCTTAAATCAGATTCTCCTTTCTGCATAAAGCGTCCTAAATCATGATTATCCAAAAAGACTAGTACATTATTAGGATCCGGGAATAAAAAATCCTGTGCGATAACTTCATAAATTTTAAATAACCCTGCTTCGAATCCTTCACGGCTAGAACATGCATCTCCAAACGCTTTTTGGCAAGTAAAGGTCAAATCAAAATCCATCACTGTCTTTAAGTTACTATTAGATTCATTCATTTTAGAATCTCTTTGCCACCAAGCCGAAGCAGTCCCTCTTGGATACCAAGCTTCTCCCACAATATTGAAATCCGGATATTCATTTTCCACCTCCTTACACCAAGTTGCCATAAAATCATAATCTGCATATGGATGTGTATCTTGACGGATACCATCAATCCGTGAGTATTCAATCCACCAAATGCTATTTTGAATCAAATATCGGGCTAAGTGCCTATTTTTCTGATTTAAATCTGGCATACCTCTACCAAACCAACCATTTACCAAGATCTCTCTCTCCGACTGAGGAGCGTGAACATCCATAAGAGTCCATTTAAAATGATTTGTTTGAACAAAGTTGTCTTGATTATTCAGCCAATCCGAGGAAGGAAAATCTTTTAACCACCAATGAGAGCTTCCGCAATGATTAAAAATCATATCCATCACGACTTTCATTCCTTTTTCGTGGGCCTTATCTATCAATTCACAATATTCTTCATTCGTTCCAAAACGAGGATCTACCTGATAAAAATCAGTAATAGCGTATCCGTGATAAGAACCTCCCGGCATCCTATTTTCCAATACAGGATTTAACCAAATTGTCGTAAAGCCTAAATCACGGATATAATCCAATTTATTAATAATACCACGTAAATCACCTCCATGGCGAGCTCCCCCTCTCGAACGATCTATTTTCACATCATCTAGATTGTCATTAGATGGATCCGCATTTGCAAAACGATCTGGAGTAATCAAGTACATCACATCCGCAGGTGAAAATCCAGCAGCTCCAACCTTTTTATTTCTTTCCTTTAACTCAAAGGCCCGGATTTCTTTCTCTTTCCCTTTTTGAAATATCAAATTCATTGTACCGGGAGAGGCATCTCTGGAGATATCCAAATAAAGGAACAAGTAATTAGGGTTCTCGACTCCAACAATTTCCTTGACTCTTACCCCCGGATAATCAATATAAACTTGAGAGCTTGCGATATTCTTGCCATATACCATAATCTGTAATTCCGGATTTTTCATCCCTACCCACCAGCAAGCAGGTTCTAACCGTGAAATATCAATAGCATATACAGAACTGGCGCACAACAAGCAAATGGTAAACAATAATAGTCTTTTCATAATTTCATTCATTTTATATTCGGAAATTGCCAAGGGCTTCTATATGTTTTGTTCAAGTATGCATCCGCTTTAGGATTGTCCACAAATTTCCTTGTTTGAGGATCGTATACCACACGAGTTCCTGTCCGATACGAGATATTGGCCATATGAGCCAATATTGTAGCAAAAGCCCCCTTTTCTATCGGACTATTTGTCTCAATCGATTTATTCAAAATACATTTACACCAATTAGTCGCATGAGCCTCTACTCCCCCATCTTCAAATTTACCAACCAATTGAGCTTTATCGGCCAAAAGGATACCATCACGGGTTTTCTCCGGTATCAACTCATAGCCTTCACGATTACATACCAGAGTGGCTTTACTTCCGACCCAAGCGACCCCTTGATTCCGATTATAAAGGTAAGCAACTTGTTGAGCCCATTCAATATGGAAATTCTTATATTGGAAAATACTTGTTTGGCAACTTGGAGTTTCATTAAACGATGCCGGATCTTTATATGCAATAGAAAAGACCGCATCTGGGTATTCTCTATCACATAAACCAAGTGCTTTTAACCCGTCAAAAGCAGAATCAATCCAATGCACCCCCCAATCAGTCTGTTGGCCACCACCATAATCCCAAAAACCACGCCAACCACGAAAACGGGAATTATTAAAAGGACGTTCCGGAGCCGGTCCTAACCACATATCATAGTCCAAAGTGGATGGTGCCTCTGAATCCTCAACAGAAGGACGAGGATTTGTAGATTGGCAAAGCCATAATTGTACCTTATAAACATCCCCTAGCACACCAGATTTTAATATCTCATTCGCAGCCCTGAAATAGCGTTGGCTTGTTTGCCATAATCCCGTTGTCACAACACCTTTATACTTTTTCTGAAAGTCCATCATCGCATTGCACTCAGAAATTGAATTACCAACAGGTTTCTCTACATAAATAGCTTTTCCCGCCTTCAAGGCTTCTGCAAAAATATAAGGATGCCAATGGTCGGGCGTGGCAATAATAACCCCATCAATTTCTTTATTGGCCAGTACCTCCCGAAAATCAGTATAAGCTTTTATAGAAACCGTCTGTTCTGGAAAATCTTTCTTAAAACGTGCAAGCTGCTCTTCAAGTCTGACTTTATTCACATCACACATACCGACACAATGTACCCATGGATTATCAGTCAACGCTCCTTGCAAATCTCGACATCCCATTCCAACTCCAATCACGGCAATTCTTACTTTTCCATTTATGACCTCTTCTTTCTGATAAGATCGTAAGGGTGACGAAGACAAAAGAGGAGATACTCCTAAACCTGCCGCCAGCATTGTTGTATTTTTCAAGAAATTTCTACGTGTAGTCATAAGTTATCATTCTTTAAGGTTAAACTTCTTTCTACAAATCTCTAATCCAAATATTTCGGAAAGCAACTTCTACCCCATGGTCTTGTAAACTTAAAGGCATACGGCCATGAGCTACATATTTAGGTAACCCTGTATATGGGGTATTCCCTTTCAGCACATAATTATTCTGAACAACAATCCCATTCAAGACGACTGTTATCATCGCAGGAGATTCCAACTCATCATTTGTTCCAAAACGAGGAGCTTTCCAATATATATCATAAACTTGCCATTCATTCGTCTTTGTAAAAGCATTTGCTAAAGGAGCACTTTGCTTATAAACACTACCAACCCAGCCATTTACGTAAGTAGGATTATCCTCACAATCTAGGACCTGTACCTCATAACGACTTTGTAACATAATGCCACTATTTCCTTTCATTTGTAAAGTATTATCTTTACCTGGTATCGGGGTCTTAAACTCTATGTGTAATTGGCAATCACCAAAATACTCTTTTGTACGGATAGAGCCAGAACCGGGAACTACAACCATCGTTCCATCCTTTATAGCCCATTTTGCAGATCCACCATCCTTCCCAGCAGCTTCCCATTTTGTAAGATCTTTTCCATCTAATAAAACCTCTCCACTTGTTGGTTTATCTAATGAAGCAAGAATATTTAAGAGTGTTGTTTTTCCACTTCCAGATTCACCCATAATGGCGATATATTCTCCTTCTTCAACATCAAAAGAAACATCTTTTGTTGATTACCTTGTTGAGCACTTACAAAGAACGCTCCACATAAAAAACTGATTAAAACAATTACTTTCTTCATATTAACATAGTATTAATTTAACGTTACTAGTCTTATCTCATTAAAGAACTTGTCGCAAATGTATCATTGATATTGAAAAACAAACCATTCAATCATATCAAAATTGTTACTTTTCGTATCAACACACCTATAAACCAACTAGAATTAGAAGAAATTGGAATCTGAAAATCAATATTGAGACTATATGAAAAAGAATGAAACTAATTTACAAAAGCAAAAATCAAAAAAGTTGATATCTTGCAAACGAAACATGGAAAACATCAACAGCTCATGAAGTTTCAAATTGTGCTATTATGCTTATTCTTCTTAGTAGAACTGAATGCAACCCCATTCTACTTTAAGTCCTATGACATGGAAGACGGATTAAGTAATAATCATGTCACATGTTGCGTACAAGACGACTATGGCTTTATGTGGTTTGGTACCAGAGATGGGCTCAATAGATTTGACAGCAAAAAATTCTATACATTCAAGAGCTACTCTTCAGAAAAAGGCTCTTTAATGAGCAGTTATATTCTTGACTTAGCGAAAAGTCCCACCGGACAAATTTGGGTAAGTACCAACCTTGGGCTACAAAAATATGATCAAACAGATTCCTTCACACTCATTGATTTCACCAAAGGAATCAACTGTTATTCACTACAATTTGACCAGCAAGGAAATCTCTGGATGATTCTTAATGGGTACTCACTCGTAAAATACAATGAAAGTCAAGGTATGCATCTTAATTATATGTATAAAGGAAGTGATCCTATTACCTCCTTTTATATAACTCCTCAAGACCAAATTTGGGCAACAACAGCGAATGGTAATGTCGTTTTTCTAGATGATGACAAAAATGAATTCATAGCCTTAGATATCAAGAATCTAGATAAAAATCATCCTATCGATGATATGACAGCAATATGGGCCTCTCCTTTAGATAATATATTATTAATTGGAACTAAAGATAATGGTATAAAACGAATCGATATACAGACAAAAACATATAAAGATATTTTACCTCAACAAAAAAAATCTCCACTTTATACTAGAAATATCATTCGTATGACAAAGGAGAAAGTATGGATTGGCACTTTTAATGGCATATATTTATATGATATTCAAAATGATACGATAATGTCTATCCAGCAAAATAAAAGTGACCTCTATTCATTATCCAGCAATGCTATCAAAGAACTCTACAAAGATCAAGAAGGAGGTATCTGGGTTTGTACTGATAATGGCGGTATCAGCTACTCTCCTCCTTATTCAAAATTCAAAAGGCACTATAATATTCCTGGGCAAAGAACGCTCAATGGAGATATTATACACGATATTTGCATAGACAAAAATAATAATCTATGGATTGGCACAGAAGACGCTGGATTGAATAAGCTAAACATGAAGGACCATTCATATACATCTTTTAATGACATGAAAGGCCTTTCACAAAATTGTATACATGGATTAGCGTCTATAGATAATCACCTATGGATAGGGACACACGCTAATGGTATTGATTTAATGGATATCCGTACTGAGAAAATAATCAAACATTACACGATTTCCGTAAATCCTTATGCAAACAAAAACGACATCATCGTATACCTTTATAAACTCCAAAACAATGATTTGCTGGTAGCTACCGCTCTTGGTGTCTATCAATATAATTCTCAAAAAGACATTTTTGAGAAATTAAGCCAATTTCCTAATAATTGTAGGATACAAACTCTTTTTGAAGATCATGATGGAGTAATATGGGCTGGAACATCGAGTAAAGGACTATATTATTATAATCCTGCTACTTCCCAACACGGAGAATTTAAATTAGATACAGTAAATACAAGCCGAACAATAAACAATATTTATGAAGATCGTAAGAACAACTTATGGTTCGCAACTGGTGACGGAATCAAAATTTATGACCGTAGTACTCAACAAACGACCAAATACGATATGCAAGATGGCTTACCTAGCAATGTAATTTACCGTATTGAAGAAGATAAAAAAGGAAACATGTGGATCAGTACGGCTAACGGCCTCGCAAGACTCAACCCTAAAAACCATAAAATAAAAGTCTTCAAAAAAGAACATGGATTAACTTCAAATCAATTCAATTATAACTCTTCTTTAAAAACAGATAATGACAAATTATATTTTGGGACACTAAAGGGGATGATTAGCTTCCAACCTAATAGTATCCAAGAATTTTCCATTCAACCGAAAGTATATATATCACAGATTAATTATAATGATCCAGATCATAACTTCTTACACCAAGAGGCTATCACTTTTAAAAAAGGAATCACCTTAGAACATAATCAGTCCACATTCTACATCGACTACACATCATTAAGCTACCAAGCTCCCAACCTCACCCAATACGCCTATTGCATGGAAGGGTTAAGTTCCAAATGGTATCATGTGGTGGGCGAGAACCGGGTTTATTTCACAAAACTACCGCCCGGTAATTATACGTTCAAGGTGAAGGCGGCGAACCTGTCCGGTATTTGGAATGATGAGCCGGCGATGTTCCAGATTACGATCCTTCCCCCATGGTGGCTCTCTACCAAGGCGTTAATCCTATATGGGATTATCGCTATCGGATGCGTAGTGTTGCTGATCTTTATCATTTCCCGGCATAATAAGGCCAATATACAGCAGAAAATACAGGAGTTCGAGAATGAAAAGGAGAAGGAGCTTTATCAAGCTAAGATTGATTTCTTCATCAATATCGCTCATGAGATACGTACGCCCCTAACTTTAATTAAAAGTCCTCTGGAGAAAGTAACACGGGACATCAAGCTATCTCCCAGCGCAAAGAATTATCTGACAATTGTGGATAAAAACGCAAACCGGCTACTGGATCTGGTGAATCAACTACTGGATTTCAGGAAGACGGAAATCGAGGGATATAAACTAAACTTCATACATACGGACATCATCGCATTGATGCAAGAGACCTTTGAGCGTTTCCACGACACGGCAGAGCAGGAGGCATTGCAGATGATTATCGAGTGTAACGTGAAATCTTTCTACGCCTTTATCGATAAGGAGGCTTGCACGAAGATACTCAGCAACCTCCTATCGAACGCTATTAAATACGCAAGAAGCAAGATCATCGTCCGGTTCGAGACGCAAGATGGCGAGCAATTCACGATCGATATCATGAACGATGGAAAGCCCATCTCGGAGGAGATAAAAGAAAAGATCTTCGAGCCTTTCTACCGGGATGACTCCTCTATCCATAAATCCGGGACCGGGCTCGGACTACCCTTGGCCCGTTCTTTAGCGGAGATGCACGAGGGATCGTTGACGTTGGAGGAATCTCCGGCCGGGCTTATCATCTTTAGATTACGTTTGCCGGTGAACCAACCGAACTCATTAAAACTAGAGGAAGAGAAAGCAGAGGTCCTGACCAACCCTGCCAGCGAGCGGAAATATGTCACCCAAGAATCCCGCCCGACGGTTCTCGTGGTGGAAGATAACACCGAAATGCTCCATTTCATCGGTCAAGAGATCAATGTCCATTACAATGTTGTCACCGCCGGTAATGGCGAGGAGGCGATTGCCCGTCTTCAGGAATATGGCATCCAATTAATCATCAGCGATATCATGATGCCTGTCATGGATGGTTTCACCTTATTGAAAAAGATAAAGACTAATCTGGAGTTCAGCCATATCCCGATCATCCTCCTGACGGCTAAGAACACCTTGCAATCTCGCATGGAAGGGCTTGAGCTGGGGGCGGACGCTTACATCGACAAACCTTTCTCCATGGATCTATTGCTTACCCAAGTGACGAACCTGCTGAACAACCGGAGCAATATGCGTGCCTATTATTTCAACTCGCCGATTGCCAATATCAAATCCATGGCTTACACGAAGGCGGACGAGAAGTTCTTGAAGAAACTGAACGATATCATCGACAGCCATATAAACGACGTGAACCTAGACGTGGACATGATAGCGGACTTGATGAATCTAAGCCGTCCGACCCTTTACCGTAAAATCAACGGCCTGTCGAACGTAACGCCCAACGAGTTGATCAAGATCAGCCGGCTAAAGAAAGCCGCCGAGTTGATCCTTCAAGGCGATATGAGGATTTACGAGATCGCCGAGGCGGTTGGTTTCAACTCGCAATCCTATTTCAGCCGGGCCTTCTCCAAGCAATTCAACATGAGCCCCTCGCAATACGCGAAAGAAAATAATATCGAATTGAAATAGCCCGCTAGGAAGAATAGGTCTGGAACCAACGAGTTACCTTCTCGCTATACGTCTTGGAGATCGGGATATCGGGTACTTTCTCGATCCCCAGCTCCAGATAAACACCCTCCTTCTCCCTGCGGATCACCTTCACTTGGTCGAAATTTACCATGAAAGAACGATGGCAACGGAGTACATTCGTATCAGCGAGGCTCTCCTCGATCGCCTTCAAGGAGTTGCGAAGCATAAACTTCGTGAGCTGCCCCTTATTCAGATACCAGATACAAACGTAATTATCCGCCGATTCAAGGTACAGCAGGTTACTTCGCTTCACGGAAAGGCGCAACTCGTTCTTCTCGTCATAGAAAGAGAAAACGCTTTGCCGAACCGCCGCTTCCGTCTGGTTCTCCTCCAACAATCGCAATTGTCGCTCTTTCTCTTTATAAGAGAAATACAGGTGCAGCACGGAATAAGGGAGCAATAAAACCAGACTGGTATTCACCGCCGAATCGTTAAAAACTTCCATATATTCTCGTTCCGGATTCAGTACCAACGTATAAATCGTATAGAAAAGCGACATGAAGAATATCTCCAGCACGATCCAGATCGCATAGGTCCGGACCGTGATAGCATGCCGCTTCCCCCAATGGAACAGAATAATACGGCTCAAGACAACCACCAATACTCCCGTCAAGATAATCAAGCTAGAGAATACGAAGAACTTAAACTCCGAGACCTTGTACCAAGAGGTGGAGCTAAACGGCTTGTAGATGTTGATAAACACCAACGCGAACAAGGCCGTCCACAGGATCAGCCTCACGATATTCTGCTTACCGTATATGTAACTTGGTATTTTTTGATTCCACATTCCCATCTTTTTGCCTCTATTTTGGAACAAATGTAATCATTTTCCCAGACGAAATTCACCCCTCTATAAAAGATTTCACCCCTAAATAACACTTTATGTCCCCAACAAAGCCCGTTTAAACCATTTATTTTGAAGAGATGTTTTTCTATTGTTTGTTTGCAGTAAAAAATCAGAGGATTATGGATATTTCACTTCGTACTAAGCAACTGAACAGTCTTTTCTCTTATGACAAAAAGACTGAATTGGAAGAGAGCCATCTGGAGATCATCCCGTTTCGCTTCACCCAGACCCGTGGCGCCAGCGAGATCGACGAGTTCCAGAAGGGACTTACCCCCACCGGATTCTGTCCGATGACAGACGATCGTATCCAAGAGAACAAATCTTTCTCGTATGCCATATTCACGCCCTCGGGACGTAAAAAGAATAATGAGGCGATTATCCTGTTGCATGGCCTGAACGAGCGAACTTGGGAAAAATACCTCACATGGGCGGAATACCTCACCCATACGACCGGTAAACCGGTCATCCTGTTCCCGATCGCTTTCCATATGAACCGTACCCCGGGATTATGGGCCAATCCCCGTGCGATCCTCCCTTGGGTAAGCAAACGCAAGGAGGAGATAGCGAACGTGACGAACTCCACCTTCGCCAACGTAGCCCTCAGCAGCCGGCTATCCCAAAACCCGTTACGCTTTTACGCCTCGGGCAGAGAATCCGTTTATAATATGTGGCAATTGGTTCATGAGATCAAGAACGGCGAGCATCCTTTGTTCAAGGAAGATACGTCCATCAACTTATTCGCTTATTCCATCGGCGCGTTACTCTCGCAGGTCTTGTTATTAGCGAATCCGGACAAGATGTTTACGGACACCCGTTTATTCATGTTTTGCGGTGGCTCCATCTTCAGTGAGATGGATGGCAACGCCCGTGATATCATGGACAAGGAGGCGTTCGCCAAGGTACGCCATTACTTCCGGCATGATTTCTTGGAGAACCGTACGCTTCCCACCTCGTTCAAGAATGATTTTCTGGAGCAAGCCTTTAAGGCCATGGTACGTGAGGATGTGTTACGAGATTACCGGGAGTCGTTCTTCCAACGGGCTTGCGATCGTATTCGGGCGATCTCATTGAAAAAAGATATCGTTATGCCTACTGGCGGGGTGATCAAGGCTTTAGGAAAAGCGTCCGGCAAGATATTGGAAGAACTGGATTTCCCGTTCGCTTACTCCCATCAAATCCCCTTCCCGACACACTCCCGTATCGATCCGGGCCTGATCAACCAAGCCTTTCATTCCATATTCACGAGGGCGGCGGCGTTTCTCTAAAGAGATTACAAATTGTGACCTCAAACACTCATATTCTTTTTTAGTTCATGCAGGTACAATAAAAAATCGCTAAATAACTAATATTACGTTATTTAGCGATCATCCATCGTGGTCCCACTTGGGCTTGAACCAAGGACTCCCTGATTATGAGTCAGGTGCTCTAACCAACTGAGCTATAGGACCTGTTCAGAGCTAGGCTCTGAAATCGGGTGCAATATTACGATTTATTATCGAGATATGCAAATGTTAAAGGGAAAAACTTATTTTTCCGCACTTTCTTCTCCGGCGAACTCCATCAAGTATGCTTTGATGAAATCGTCGATCTTTCCATCCATCACACCGTTCACGTCGGAAGTCTGGTAGTTCGTACGATGGTCTTTTACGCGACGGTCATCGAATACGTAACTACGGATCTGCGAACCCCACTCGATCTTCTTCTTTCCGGCCTCCACCTTGGCCTGCTCGGCCATGCGATGCTGCAACTCCTTATCGTAAAGGATGGAACGCAATTGACGCATAGCGTTCTCACGGTTCTTGGGTTGGTCGCGAGTCTCGGTATTCTCGATCAAGATCTCTTCTTCCTCACCTGTATACGGGTCCTTGAACTGATAACGCAAGCGAACTCCGGATTCCACCTTGTTCACGTTCTGTCCTCCGGCGCCGCCCGAGCGGAACGTATCCCAAGAGATAGCCGCCGTCTCTACCTTTACCTCGATCGTATCATCCACCAACGGGGTGACGAATACGGAGGCGAAAGAAGTCATTCGTTTACCTTGGGCATTGAAAGGAGAGACCCTGACTAAACGATGGACGCCGTTTTCACCTTTCAGGTAACCGTAGGCGAAATCGCCTTCCAGCTGCAACGTAACCGTCTTGATTCCGGCTTCATCGCCTTCCTGAATGTTACTGACCGTCAATTTGTAGTTATTGGCTTCTGCCCAGCGCATATACATTCGCATCAGCATGGAAGCCCAGTCCTGACTTTCTGTTCCACCGGCACCGGAATTGATTTTAAGGATGCAGCTCATCTGATCGGCTTCACCCCGTAACATATTCTTTAATTCCAGCTCTTCCACCAATTGCAGGGTTTCTGCATAGTGGGTATCCACCTCTTCTTCGGTAGCTTCGCCTTCTTTGGCGAAGTCAAAGAGGACGTTCAGGTCGTCTACCGAACGGGATACAGCTTCACAGCCTTCTATCCAGCCTTTCAATTCGCGTACCTGTTTCATCACCTTTTCCGCTTGCTTCGCATCGTTCCAGAAATCAGGAGCTTGGGTACGCATTTCTACTTCTTCGAGCTCTATTTTTTTACGATCGATGTCAAAGATACCTCCTCAGAGCGCCACTGCGTTCTTCAACTGCTTTCAGTTGATCTGTTGTTATCATAATATCGTTTTTTTTGTGTGTATATTTTATGCTGCATATCATCCGGTATGCAGCATAAAATGAATTATTATTTCCCGGCTTTGTCCGCCGTATCCTTCATCAACGGTTTATCGGGAGAAATATGTGAAGGATTATATAATCTCAATACTTTGTCCTGCAATTCCTGTGCCAGTTCTTTTTGTCCTGCCTGGGTGGCAAAAGCCAATAATTGCTTGATCACTTCGATGCTGAGTCTTTCCTCTTGTTGTATACTCGGAGTATTGGCAAATTTCGGCTCGAGTGAATTGGCATATTTCAACATCTGATAGTTGTTCGTTGCCAGTTCGTTGAGCAAGTGGTTCGCCTTTTCGGTTTCTCCCAGTTCGTAATACATCGGTATATAGAACAGCATACTATTGTCTGCCGGTACCTGATACAGTGGAATTTCTTCCAATGACTTATCCAGAACGGCGACCGCTTCGGCTTGTTTACCTTCGTCATACAGTTTCTGGGCCAACCGAAGGAAGGTATTCCGGTATTTCATGACGGCGATGGTCTGATCGTGGAAGAAGTCGATGTTTACTTTCGGATCTTTGATATTTCCCCATTCGAATTTATTCATGATATTATCGTAGAGGATATCGCTGTCGATCCGTCCGTAATCATAGAATTCGGCTTCTTTCGTTTCGATAGGTACGACGCGGTAGGCCGCCCCTTCGAGCTGGAAGTATTTTTCCAAACCCATATAGGCATCCGAACCCATACCGATTCCGAAATATACCGGACGTTCCCAGTTGTTCGTCGATAAAATATCCAGGACCATCAGTTGTGATTTGGTCAAGCCTTGCATCGGCAAATGCAGTCTCAGGTCTTTGACGATCTGATCTGCATCCTGGGGTTTAACCGTCCCATTGGCGATTACTTTGGCCGAATCTACCGGAAGGATAACGTTACGTGTCGGTATAAAATCGAGTTCCTTGATATATCCCTGTAATTTTGTCTGAGGCAGGTCGCTGGCGACAAACTCCATGACATCTTTCAGGTTTCCTTCTTTGAACTGATCCCTGATCAATACATAGTCCCGTTTCCCATCCCGGTATTGTTCATGAGTGAACGAAATCGGCACTCCGGAAGATTCATAAGCTTTCCGTTTCATCTGGTCGATATACCAGGAACCGGATAACAAACTTAAATTGCCGACCCGAACATCCCGCCGTACTCCTTCCACTTCTTGTACATACCACAGTGGGAAAGTATCGTTATCTCCATAAGTAAATAAAATTGCATTCGGAGCACACGAATTGAGGTAATTACGGGCATGGGCTGTCGTGGCATAACGGGCATGACGGTTGTGGTCGTCCCAGTTTTGGGCGGCCATATTGACCGGAATGGCGAACAGACAGACCGTAGTAACGGCAATGGCCGATACCCGTGGATCTATATTTTTGATCTTTTTATTCAGAAATTCCCAGATAGAAAGCACACCCAGGCCGATCCAGATGGCATAGGCATAGAAAGAACCTGCATAAGCATAGTCCCGTTCCCGGGGTTCCATCGGAGTCTGATTTAAAAAGACGATGATGGCTATACCGGTCATGATGAACAAGAGCATGACTACCCAAAAATCCTGTTTTCCGGTTTTCCCCTTCCGGGATTGGTAAAACATCCCCAACAGACCGAGCAGAAAAGGCAACATAAAATATTTATTGTTTGCTTTT
>ERZ1106943.1404-NODE-1404-length-24856-cov-3.794242_pt1 | contig 24856 bp, 27 predicted proteins | sample MGYA00403671_ERZ1106943 | MGnify/ENA primary metagenome ERZ1106943 (study PRJEB35170, sample SAMEA104062427) | human gut metagenome | biome: human gut; feature: human-associated habitat; material: faeces | place: Denmark | collected 2012-06-14 ...
GGTATTGCAAAAGCATTTGCCCAGGTAGAAGGCTATGAAGTAGCTCTTTGCGATATCAAGCAGGAGTGGGCAGACGCTGGAAAAGAAAAAATCAAAAAAGGCTATGCCAGACTGGTAGAAAAAGGAAAAATGACCCAGGAAGCAGTAGACGCGATCGTTGCAAAGATCACTCCAGGTTTAAAAGAAAATCTGTGTGCAGACTGCGATCTTATCGTAGAAGCTGCATTTGAAAATATGGAAGTTAAGAAGACAACGTTTAGCGAATTAGACAAGATCGCAAAACCGGAATGCATTTTCGCTTCCAACACATCCAGTCTTTCTATCACAGAGATCGGAAACGGACTTACCCGTCCGATGATCGGAATGCACTTCTTCAACCCGGCAGACCGTATGAAACTTGTTGAAGTTATCGCAGGTGTAAATACTCCGGCTGAGACTGTTGAAGCAATCAAGAAGATCGCCGTAGAAATCGGAAAGACTCCGGTACAGGTAAACGAAGCAGCTGGTTTTGTTGTAAACCGTATCTTAATCCCGATGATCAACGAAGCAGCTTTCATCAAGATGGAAGGTGTTTCTGATGTTGCTGGTATCGATGCAGCTATGAAACTCGGCGCAAATCATCCGATGGGACCTCTTGAATTAGGTGATTTTATCGGTCTTGATATCTGCCTTGCAATCATGGATGTACTTTACAATGAAACAGGCGACAGCAAATATCGTGCTTGCCCGCTGATCCGTAAGATGGTTCGTGGCGGAAACCTTGGTGTTAAGAGTGGAAAAGGTTTCTATGTATACAATGCAGACCGTACCAAGACAGCGATCGACGCACAGTAATATTAAATTAATGGAGGAAGTTAAATCATGGATTTCAGTTTAGACAAAAAACATGAAATGGCAAGATCCTTATTCAGAGATTTTGCTGAAAATGAAGTAAAACCTCTGGCTCAGGAAGTAGATGAGACAGAAGTATTCCCGCAGGGAACAGTTGATAAAATGGCAAAATACGGATTCATGGGAATCCCGGTGCCGAAGGAATACGGCGGACAGGGCTGTGATCCTCTTACATATGCTATGTGTGTAGAAGAGTTATCCAAAGTATGCGGTACTACTGGTGTTATCGTATCCGCGCATACTTCTCTTTGCATCGATCCGATCATGACTTATGGTACGGAAGAGCAGAAACAGAAATATGTAACTCCGCTTGCAAAAGGTGAGAAGCTTGGTGCATTCGGTCTTACTGAGCCGGGCGCTGGTACAGATGCTCAGGGATGCCAGACCAAGGCTGTATTAGATGGAGATGAATGGGTATTAAACGGCTCCAAGTGCTTCATCACAAACGGTAAAGTTGCAGATGTTTACATCGTAATCGCGATCACAAGCATCACAGAAGACAAGAGAGGCAGAAAGAAGAAAAACTTCTCTGCATTCATCGTTGATAAGGGAGCTCCAGGCTTCTCATTCGGAACAAAAGAGAAGAAGATGGGTATCCGTGGATCATCTACTTATGAGCTGATCTTCGAAGACTGCAGAATCCCGAAAGAGAATCTGTTAGGACCGGAAGGAAAAGGTTTCCCGATCGCAATGCACACACTTGATGGTGGACGTATCGGTATTGCTGCTCAGGCACTTGGTATCGCTGAGGGCGCATTAGACAGAGCTATCGCTTATACAAAAGAGAGAAAACAGTTTGGACGTTCAATCGCACAGCAGCAGAATACACAGTTCAAACTTGCTGATATGGCTGCAAGAATCGAAGCTGCACAGCTTTTAGTTTACAAAGCTGCAATGGCAAAAGCTACTCAGAAAGTATATTCTGTAGAAGCTGCAAAAGCGAAATTATTCGCAGCAGAGACTGCAATGGCTGTTACAACTGAGGTTGTTCAGTTATTCGGTGGATACGGATATATCAGAGAGTACGATGTAGAGCGTATGATGCGTGATGCTAAGATCACTGAGATCTACGAAGGAACTTCTGAAGTTCAGCGTATGGTTATCTCTGGCGCATTATTGAAATAGTCGTGATCCGGCGGAGTGAGAGCTCGCTCCGCGTTCGTAAACAATAAAAAATAAAAACAAGGAGTGAAATTACCGTGAAAATAGTTGTATGTGTAAAACAGGTACCGGATACCAAAGGCGGAGTTAAATTCAACCCGGACGGTACTTTGAACAGAGCTGCAATGCTTACTATCATGAACCCGGATGATAAAGCTGGTCTGGAAGCAGCACTTAGATTAAAAGATCAGTATGGTGCAGAAGTTACCGTACTTACCATGGGACTTCCGAAAGCAGATGAAGTTCTTCGTGAAGCAATGGCAATGGGCGCTGACAAGGGCGTTCTTGTAACAGACAGAGTATTAGGTGGAGCTGATACATGGGCTACTTCTACTACAATCGCTGGTGCAATCAGAAACCTTGACTATGACCTTATCATCACAGGCCGTCAGGCTATCGATGGAGATACCGCTCAGGTTGGTCCGCAGATCGCAGAGCATCTTGGACTTCCGGTTATCTCTTACGCACAGGATATCAAAGTAGAAGGAGATTCTGTGATCGTACAGCGTCAGTATGAAGACAGATATCACGAAGTAAAGGCTAAAATGCCGTGCCTCGTTACTGCATTATCTGAATTAAATGAGCCGCGTTACATGACTCCGGGCGGAATCTTCGATGCTTATGACAAAGAAGTTACCGTATGGGGCAGAGCAGACTTAAAGGATGTAGATGATTCTAACCTGGGTCTTAAAGGTTCACCGACCAAGATCGCAAAAGCATCTGATAAGGTACCGAAGGGTGCAGGCGAGATGTTAGAGGGTGATTCCCCAGACGCATTAGTTGCAAGCTTAATCGGAAAATTCAAAGAGAAACATATTATCTAAGAAATAAAGGAAGAGTGGTGAACAAGATGGGTTTAGAAGAATATAAAGGAGTATATGTCTTTGCACAGCAGGTAGACAACGTATTAGATGGCGTTGCATTCGAATTACTTGGAAAAGGTAAAGACTTAGCAAAAGATTTAAATACAGACGTTACAGCAGTATTACTCGGCTCTGGTGTAAAAGGTCTTGCAGACCAGTTAGCAGAGTACGGCGCTGACAGAGTTATCGTTGTAGATGATCCGGAATTAAAGGATTACAGAACTGAGCCGTATGCACATGCACTCGCTTCTGTTATCAACGAGTACAAACCGGAAATCATGTTAGTTGGTGCAACAGCGATCGGTCGTGACCTTGGTCCTACCGTTTCCGCAAGAGTTGCAACAGGTCTGACCGCTGACTGTACAAAACTTGAGATCGGTGATTTCCCGATCAATGCAGTTGGAAATCAGCCGCAGAAACACAATCAGTTACTGATGACCCGTCCGGCATTTGGTGGAAACACAATCGCTACGATCGCTTGCCCGGATAATCGTCCGCAGATGGCTACCGTTCGTCCGGGTGTTATGCAGAAGATCGCTCCGGTTAAGGGTGCTAAGGCAGAAGTTGTTGAATACAATCCGGGATTCACACCGAACAACAGATATGTAGAAATCTTAAATGTTGTTAAGGCAGTTAAGAATACAGCAAACATCATGGACGCTAAAATCTTAGTATCTGGTGGACGTGGAGTTGGTTCAAAAGAAAACTTCAAGCTGTTAGAGGATCTTGCAGAGGTTCTCGGCGGAACTGTAAGCTGCTCCCGTGCAGCTGTAGAGAACGGCTGGTTACCGGTTGATCTTCAGGTTGGACAGACAGGTAAGACTGTTCGTCCGCAGATCTACTTCGCAATCGGTATCTCTGGAGCTATCCAGCACGTTGCAGGTATGGAAGACTCTGATCTCATCATTGCAATCAACAAAGATGAAGGAGCTCCGATCTTTGATGTAGCTGATTACGGCTTAGTCGGAGATTTAAATAAGATCGTTCCGGCTTTAACAAAAGCATTAAAGGAAGAAATGGCTGAGAAATAATCCGATTCGGACCTGGCATTTGAAAGAATAAGAGGGATGCACTTTTTGTGCATCCCTTTTTGCGTGTTTGCATAGAATAACAGCAAAGAGAATATGGAGCAAAATTATGGATATTTTGCGTCAGGCGAAAACACCGGAGGATATTGTGCCGGTTGATGTACCGTATACATCCTCTCTGCTCGCACGGATCCTCGGAGATCTGGCAGACCGCTATCCGTTTATCGAGATCGGCGAGGCAGGCAACAGCGTTATGGGGCGGAGGCTTTATACGATCCGGCTGGGACAGGGGCAGACCGAGGTATTTTACAATGCATCCTTTCATGCGAATGAGTGGATCACAACGCCGCTTTTGCTGAAATTCGCGGAAGAGTACGCGAAAGCCTATGCAGCCGGTGAGAGGCTCTACGGGGTACACACATCGTTTCTCTATGAAAATTTCAGTCTGTATCTGATGCCCATGGTAAATCCGGACGGAGTGGATCTTGTAAATGGCGAGATCGATGGTGGTGCCTACTATGAGCTGGCAAAGCGGATCAGCGGAGATTATCCGGCGATTCCGTTTCCAAGTGGCTGGAAGGCGAATATCAATGGTGTTGACTTAAATCTTCAGTTTCCGGCCGGATGGGAAAATGCGCGCGAGATCAAATATGAACAGGGATTTACGTCACCGGCACCCAGAGATTTTGTCGGGACGGCACCGCTGTCGCAACCCGAGAGTATCGCGGTCTATCGTTTTACCACACAGCATGAGTTCCGGCTGATCCTCGCATATCACACGCAAGGAGAAGTCATTTACTGGAAATACCTTGACTACAATCCAAGACAGGCAGCCCGTATCGCCCGGTATTTCGGGGCGGTCAGCGGCTATGAGGTCGCGGTGACACCGGTCGCGTCCGGTTATGCGGGGTATAAAGACTGGTTCATCCAGACCTATAACAGACCGGGGTATACCATAGAAGCCGGACGTGGAGAAAATCCGCTCCCGGTCACACAGTTTCCGAAAATCTACGAGGATAACAAAAGGATCTTACTCGGTGGCATGACGCAGTTGGATCCGGAGGATCTGTGAGTTGAAAAAGCAGGCGTATTTGATATAATAAAAGACAGACGGAAAAAAGAAACAGGAGATGAAGAAAATGAAATATAAGACAACAAATGATCTGGCGGGATTTGACTTTACAGAGGCGTATATCGGAGAAATCCGCGCGATGAGCGATACATTTACGATCGGGCTTGACAATGTAAAGATCTTACCGGAAAATACAAAGAACCGCGACATCCGCAAAATGCGCACGAATGAATTGGTGTTAAAGATCCGTGACGCGAAGATCGTGGACTTTGTGGAAGAAGGTTATAAAGTTTATGACGCGAATGGAAATTTAAAAGAAAAAAAGGAAGACCGCGTGGTTTCTGCCGATGCGTATACGGAGGAATTTAAAAAGCTGATCGGCTGCGTGATCTATACGCTGAAAAAAGAAGGAGATATCTATGAGATTTCCATTGATACGGAAGATCATACCTATCTGATCAAGGTTTCCGGAACAGAAGACACCGAGGAATGGGAGCGTTTTCTGAATCTGGATGCATAGGAAAATGTTTTTGGGTCATACTACCTTTTGGACGTTCAGGTAAAACGGAAAGGAATGGGAAGTATGACAAAAAGAATTTACCGGATATGCCTGGCGGTTGCAATTATAGTGATTGGAATTGCCGGCATTTTTTATTATATGAATTATAAGGAAAGCGAATCTTTTTCCAATGATGCAACGCTTGTGCAGTATACGGTAAGCGGGGAGGGGGAAGATCTGCTGTGAGCCAGGAAGAAACACTTTATATCAAGATAGACCAGAATATCCTGGTGCATGACTACCATGTAACCTTAGGCGATATCGCAAAGCTGGAAAGCAGTGATAAGAGCATGGTCAGACAGTTAAAACAAAAAAAGATCTACTCGTTTGAAAAGCCGAATGGAAATTTAAAGAACAAAAAGCAGATACAGGTGATTTCCATCATGAAGGTGATCGCGTGGATCCATGAGGAATATCCGAATGTGGATATCCAGAATATGGGCGAACCGGATTTTGTGCTGGAATACGAGCCGAAGAAAGAGGAAAACAAGGTCTGGGACTGCACAAAGACAGTTCTTCTTACGATCCTCGTCTTTTTCGGGGCGGCATTTACGATCATGGCGTTTAACAACGATGTTTCTATCGATGACGCGTTTGAGAAGTTTTATCTGCAGGTGATGGGAACGGAATCCAACGGGATGACGGAACTGGAAGTGTCATACTGTATCGGACTGCCGGTTGGTATTTTAGTGTTCTTTAACCACTTTGGAAAGAAGAAGATCACGCCGGATCCGACACCGATCCAGGTGGAGATGCGCAAATACGAAAAGGATGTGGATACGACCTTTATCGAGGAAGCGGGAAGGGATGGGCACAGTCTGGATGTGGATTAGGCATGCTTTTTTGGGATTGTTCGGTTTTTCCGCGGGCATTGCGATCGCTGCGGGAACATTCGCGTTTATCATTATGATCGGGATCGTGCCGCGGATCGCGGCGAGAAGCAATACGGCAAAGCACACGTTCTGCTATGAAAACGCGATCCTGCTTGGAGGACTTTGCGGGGATCTCTTATCGGTCTTTTTAGATGTGCAGATTCCGGGCGGCAGACCGCTGCTGATCCTCTATGGCTTCTGTGCCGGTATTTTCGTCGGCTGTGTGGCGGTGGCGTTAGCGGAGATCTTAAAGGCACTGCCGATCTTTTTGCGGCGTGTGCGCATGAAGGAGGGACTGCCGTGGGTCGTACTTTTTATGGCACTCGGAAAGATGCTCGGCTCTTTCTTTTATTTCTTTTTTGACATGGCGGCGCAATAGCGGATGTGCTATAATAGTCCCAAAAAGAAAGAGAGAGCGGGATTGTCATGGTAACTTCGATCGCAAGACAGAGTATTGTCATCAAATGTAAATTAAAAAAATCCATTTTGCTTGGAAATTATGAATTTTATTACGCGGCGGGACTGATCGGAAAGCTGACGGGGCAGACGTTTGATTTTGACGTGTCGCCGGAGGAGATGAGCGCTGCGGCGCAGGAGGCGTTAAAGAATTACACGCCAAAGGATGACAGGGAAGAATATCTGGCGCATATCTTTTCCAATTATAAGCCCGATGAGGAAAAGAACGAGCAGATGAAGGAACTTTTCTCGTGGGGGCTTACAGAGAACGCGATATGGCAGGAACAGAAAGAAGAAAACAGCAATCGGATGACCGGTTGCTGTTTTCTTTTTCAGGTACAATATCGGAACGTCCGGTCGGTTAAGATACGGGCGAAGATCAGTCCGAACGGCAGTGCGATGATGATAAGGAACGCGGACGCGAACCAGGAAGCCGAAGTGGTGAGCGACATGATACCCAGATTATAGATCGCGCGGTATAAATAAAGGCCGGGAACCATGATCACGATAGAAGGAACGGTGAGTGAGATGCGGGGATAGCCTGCCTGATTTTTGATCAGCGAGGCGAGAAGCCCGGCAACCAGAGCACCTAAAAAAGCGGCGGCAGCCGGCGGAAACGCAGTCAGATCCACAAGCTCAAGACGGAACGTGTTTGCGATCGCACCGATCATGGCAGCCGTCGCGGCGAGCCGTTTCGGGCTGTTGAACATAATGGAAAAACCAAATACGCCGCAGAAGCTGGCAAGCAGCCGGAAAATGAACTGGAGTGGCAGCGGAAGGGCAAGCGGTGGAAAATCTACCGGCGCAAGATGTAAAACCAGTGCCATGATCCAGGCGGTCATCGTTGCGACAACGATAATGATGATCGCGTAAGTCAGACGTTCAAGGCCGGAACGCATGTCAAGCTTTGCAAGGTCGATCCCGCTTGTGATAAATGGAAAGCCGGGGATGATAAAGAGCATGGAGCACACATACCCGGATTCATGCTGGAGCGAGATTCCAAAGATCATTTCCGCGATCCGGAGGAAAATGGTATAGATGAGGCATGCCGAGGTAACAGACGCGACAATGCCAAGAAACAGCGTAAAATGATGTTTCGTTAGTTTACAGCGGACAAAATTGCCGATTCCCGCTCCGCAGAATGCGAATAACATTTCGAGCGGACCACCGCCAAGCAGGAAAGTAAACGCGCTGCATGCGAGCGCAGCGGCAAAGCCGAGCGCAATGGGCGAGTAGAGTCCGTGTATCCGTTCGATCTCGTCCAAATGCCGGTGGAGCTGTTCGCCGGATAAGTATTTGTTTTTGGTCGGAAATTCATTGATAAACTGTTCAAGCCGGTTGAGCTTTGAGGTGTTGACACCGGTATTGGTCAGACAGAGTGACTGGGAAAAGCAGCGTTCTCCGTCAAAACAGGTATACTCGATCGACATGAGCCCGATATCCGCCGAACAGGTGATGCCTAAATTTTCAGATAATGTGTTCATGGAACTTCTCACACGCCATGCTCCGGTCCCGCAGGAGAGCAGTATAAGACCGATCCGCCCTATGACAGAGGCTTTTGCGGTTAAGTCTGCCTGTGTGATGGGCAGATCACTGTCTGGTGTTACATAGTCATGCCAGGGGATATCCATATGATTTTTAGGGATGATTCTTTGCGGCATAAAACTCACTTCTTTCCGTTCATCTGCTTTTTGTTTCAGTATAGCCGTTTCATTTGGAAAGTCAAGAATGCACTTCTGAAATATAAAAATAGTATAACAAATATATGAAATATACTTTTTACATATTTAAAATCGAAACGTATAATACAGAAGGATTGAAAAGACGATAAAAAGCAGATGAAAGGAGAGGTCGCAATGCCTACCATTTTTCCAAGAGAAGAAAAAGCAGAGCAGTTATTTGAAAAAATACTGAAAAATCCGGATGCCTGTGAGCGGCTGAAGGAGACATTCTTTGATAATCTTCCGGATGTAGATAACCCGGAGGCGGATACCAGGGACGTGACCGGGGTTACATTTACAAGAGCCCTGTTTCAGGCATATGAAAACAAGGATTTATCCGCATTTCTGATGGCAGTATGCGGAAACAGCATGTTTGACCTGCTTCGGAATTCTTTCCTGATACCGATCCGTTTTAATGATAAAGGAAAAACAAACCCGATCCTGCTTACCGATGAAACAGGCGGTCTGCGTAAGGATATCGGGATCCACGTTCCGGAAAAGACCTATCAGAAATTTTTAAAAATATATAAGAATAAAGAACAGATCCCGCAGGTTGAAGAATATTTGGCATACGGTTTCCGCGAAGCGCATCAGTATGATGAAGCGGGAACGGCGGTTGAAAGCGTGGAGATCGGTCAGCATCTGGGCGTGCTGCTGCTTTACCGGATGCCGGAAGAGATAAAGGAGCATCTGACGGACGCGGAGATCTATGTCCATGTCTGGGATGCGCTGATGCGTGTTCAGGATGTTCTGCCACGGGCGTTTATGTATTACGGCGAAATGGAATGTGGCGGACAAAAAAGCGCTGCCGGGGAACTTGGAATCTTTCTTCCGATGAGCCGCTTTGGTGAAAAAATGGAACGAAATATCGAACTGGCAAACGGAATAGCGCTTGGAGTTCGGGAGGAAATGGAAGCTTACGGTACAAAGTTTGAAAAATAACAGGCTGAAAGGACCATGATATATGCGTGGATATGAGAGAGAACAAACGAGAAAAGATCTTATGGATCACAGACTGGCGGACAGTCTGAAAGTACTGATACGGCAGGAGCCGCTGGAAAAGATCACAATAAAACAGATCACAGATGATGCCGGGGTCGTAAGACCGACATTCTATCAGCATTTTGCGGATAAGTACCGGCTGGTCGAGTGGATTTTACAAAAGGAACTTCTGGTACCGGCAGAGCCGCTGCTGATGCAGGGCGAAATGCCGGATGCTGTACTGATGTACGCAAAAAAGGTCTGGGAGAGTGGCGTTTTTTATAAGAGGACGGTCGCGTCGGCGGAAGGACGGATGGTCGTTCAGAGGTATTTACAGAGTTACTTTAAAAAGATCGTGATACAGCGTTCTATGGGAAAGCACATGGAAAATCCGAGCATTTCCGCAGAGTGTTTCGGACAGAGTATGGCATTCTGGCTGATCCAGTTTATGGAGCATGGTGAGCAGAATGCAGTGGAACTGGAATGTTTAAATTATATTGCGCATTCGATGGAAAGCATGCTGAATGTCCGCAGCAAATCTGCATAGCGGAAAAAAGAAAAGGGAGCAGAGTGAATAAAACTCTGCTCCTTTTTGCATACTAAAAAGGAAATAAAAACAAGTGACTGGAAAAGAGGAAAGAACGTGGATAAGAAAGAAAAAAAACAGATGCAGCAGGAGGCATACAACGAGTATGTAAAACAGGTGACACCGACACACAACCTTGCCGCGAATATGGCAAAGGCGTTTCTGGTCGGAGGCGTGATCTGCGTGATCGGTCAGTTTATCTTAAACATCTGCAGAAACTACGGGCTGGACAAAGACACCTCCGGTTCCTGGTGCAGTATGCTTCTGGTGCTTTTGAGTGTTCTTCTGACAGGTTTTAATATTTATCCGCAGATCGCGAAATTCGGCGGCGCAGGCGCACTCGTCCCGATCACCGGTTTTGCCAATTCCGTTGCCGCTCCGGCGATCGAATTCAAAAAGGAGGGACAGGTTTTCGGGATTGGCTGTAAGATCTTTACGATCGCGGGACCGGTCATCTTATATGGAATATTTTCGAGCTGGGTGCTTGGATTTATTTACTGGATCTTAAAAATATGTGGGGTGATGTAATGTTAGACAATAAGAATGAACTTCCGATGGGACTCGGATTCGGGCTTGCCATGAATGAAAAGGCAATGAATAATTTCTCCGCGCTGGGAGAAGAAGAAAAGCATCAGGTGATCGAGGCGGCACGCAATGTGCGCTCCAAACGTGAGATGCAGAATCTGGTGAACGATATCGCAAATCTGGATGCGATGGTTTAAACGGGATCGCAGATACAATACAAAAGAAACGCAGGAACTGCCGGTTCGACAGTCCCTGCGTATTTTTTAAAGGTCAAGCGCGCTTTTTACCACACTGGATACCAGGCCTTTGGAAGAGATGGTGCTGCTCTCTTTCGGTCCGTTTGCGGAGGACATGGTCGTGCCGTTAATGGTCGGCGCAAGCAGGATCTTTCCGGTGCCACGGTATACGTTTACAAATCCTTCGCCGTTGATTGCGGAGCCCATCAGGCTTTTGGAGGATTTCTCTACGGTAAACTGCAGGGAGGAAGACCAGGCGATCGCCATGTTTCCATCGATCTTTACGGTATCGTTTTGTACTTCGATCTCAAGTAACTCCTCTCTTGGAACCGGGCTTTCCAAAACCGCGATGCCCTGACCGGTCAGTGAGAGATTAAAAAGTCCCTCTCCGCCAAGGAAAGCAGAGGAAGCGTTGGTTCTGGATACGATCTTTTCATCCAGACTTGCGTCACAGGCAAGGAAGAGACCATCGTCCAATACGATGCCGCCCTCCCACGCGCCGATATCTTCTAAAATGATATAGCGGTAAGTCGGCTCTAACATCAAAAACCCGGATCCGCGGTAGATCGGTTTGACAGCGGATTCGTTGGTGACAGCACCTTTGAATGCCTTGCCGATAAAATCACCGACACCTTTTACACCGGTCTCGGATTCGACCTGACCTGCGGCCCACTGCATGGCACCCGCCTGGATGCGGACAGCGGAATTGTTCAGGTTACAGAGAACCTGACGTTTGCGCACGTTCATTTCGTGCATAAAATAAGCAACAGACGCGTATGCCGGGGAAACACTCATATCTTTCTGATGTTCGAATACCGTAAACACGCCTTTGTTTGCGATGGCAGTCATATTTGGATTATTTGCCAGATTGTTAAGTGATATCATTGGTACCTCCTGATATAGATAAATATTTTAACTAACTCCGAAATCATTATAAAGGAAAATATTACCGGCTGTATAGGGGAAAGTGCAAAAATTAAGAAAATCTGAATATAATAGCAAAAAAGAAAGGGTCATAAGAGAGTATGGAGCAAAAAGACTGGAGGCCGGGAATCCGGGCAAAACATTTTTCACTGTCCGAGGAAGACGGCTGTATCCGTGACGAGACGGGGCGCATGTACCGCGCGCAGTCAAAAAATGTCTACAAACCGGAACAAAAAGAGAGGCAGGGCGGTATTGCCGCGGATGATTTTCCATGGTAAACTAAACAAAGGATCAAAAAGATACCATCAGACATACAAGGAGGATAAAAAGATGTTGGAAAAAGGAATCCGTGGTACACAGACGGTTATGGTAGATGAAAGCAATACAGCAAAGACAATGGGAAGCGGAACGCTTCAGGTGTTCGCGACACCGGCGATGACAGCGTTAATGGAAAAAACCGCTTGGATGAGCGTTTCCGAGTATCTTGAGGAAGGATCAGGAACCGTGGGTACTTTGTTAAACGTTAAGCATATGGCACCGACACCGGTCGGCATGAAAGTGACCTGCGAGACAGAGCTGACCGAGATAGACGGACGCAGACTGGTATTCCATGTAAAGGCGATGGATGAGACCGGCGTGATCGGAGAAGGCGAGCATGAACGTTTTATCATCCAGAATGAGAAATTCCAGGCAAAAGCAGACAGCAAACGGACGAAATAGGCATGTCGGTTTACGATGAGCTGTTAAAGACACAGACGATACCGCACGCCTATGAAAACTGGGCGGAGTACCGGAGAGAACTGACCGAGTATCTGACCGGTGTCACCGATGCCGGAAGTACGCTTGCGGTATTCGGGGCAGGCAGCTGCAATGACCTCGATCTTTGCATGCTTCGGGAACATTTCTCACAGATCACGCTGATCGACTGCCAGAAGGAGAGCATGTTCGCGGCACTTGATACCTATCAGTTAAGAGAGGATGCGTCGCTGGTATTAAAAGAGGCGGATTTTCTCGGGATCACACCGGCGGAATACCGGGAATACGCGGATGATGTGCTTCGTATGATCCAGGTAGAGGGAAAAGATACCGATATGTCGGAAGTGGCGGAGTATGCGATCCTCCGCATGAAGGAACTTTACGCGCGGGCGGAACGAAGAACGCTTGATTTCGGGGAAAAGACCTACGATTACGCGATCGCCGCCGGTGTCCACAGTCAGATCAACAACATGTTTGCCTGGCTCTGGCAGGTCTATCTTGAAGCAGTCGGAACGTGGGAAACTACGGTGTTTGACTATGTAAAACAAAAGAATGAAGAAGTGATCCCCCGCTTTCAGGAGGCGTTTTACCGTTCTGTGAAAAAGGGGGCGGTACTTGCGTGCGAGCGCAAGCGGATTGGCAGAGACGGAGGCATCCAGGGCGCGTGTCAGGCGTTAAAGGACGCCATAGACCGTCAGGACGCAGGAAAATGTCTGATCGATGAATCGATCGCCCTGCGCTGGCCGTTTGATACCGCACAGGGCATTATCTATCAGATGTCTGTACTTCATATTGTTCCGGCGTAATGCCGGAACTTTTTAATTGGAAGAAGTCTTTGGCTCATCCGGTGGCGTCGGTGTCTTTACCGATGGCTCTGCCACGGATGGTTCCGCTACCGTAGGTGCGTTTACGGTGGGCTCTGTGACCGTAGGAGCAGCGACCGTGGGCGCGGTTTTGGATGTATTTCCCGAAGAAGCAGAGGCCTCGGTCTCTTCGGAAGAAGTAGAACCGGTATTGGAACCGGCACTTGAACCAGTATTGGAACTGGTATTTGAATCCGTATTCGGAGTTGTTGTCTGCGGAGTTGGGATCTCACTGCCGCTTTCATCATAAGTTGTCACATTTCCGTTTTCATCCTTGATTGTTGTGGTGGAAGAAGGCTTTAAGTCATCCTCGCTGTACGGGAAAGAGACACTCGATTCCGTGCTCTCGTAGACGGAGTTTGCGGCATCCTGTTTCTCTTTTGTGCTGGCAGAAGAGGAAAAATATCCGTGGGAATACATCACGCACACGATAAATGCCAGGATCAACGCCGAGAAGCACAGAAGTAACGGAAGCGTCAGAACTTTCTTTTTCGGAGCTTTTTTGAACGTCAGCTCACATGCGATGGAATCCCATACGAGCCGCGCAAATTCCGTGGTACTCACAAACTTTTTGTTTTGTAGTTCCAGCGCGTGGTATACCAGCTTTAAGTTGAACGGATATAGAACTTGGCCGTTTTCCGGTGCCGACTGGAGATACGCTTTCTGCAGGACGTTTTTGGTGCGGTTTAATTCCCATAATACCGCGGATTCCGGACATTCAAAACAGACGGACAGCTCCTGGGCTGAGAGTCCGTCGTGAAAGAAACTTAAAAATAAGATACGCGGAAGCGTGGGAAGCTCTTTTAACTGCCCCTGCAGGATATGCGAGCAGGTCTCAAGATCCATGCATCCGAGAACTGATTCCGCACCGGGATCTAAGGACACAGAGAAGACCTCGCTGTTTGCCGCTTGCGCGAACGCGTCGATGCTGTTTTCCACAAGAAGCTTGTGGTAACGGGACAGCAGGCGTCTGGACAGCCATTTTTCCAGGTCGGTGCCGGGCGTGAGCTCCGCGATATGTAAGTAGCAGGAAAGATAGACCTGCTTGATAAATTCCCGGCATTCCATCAGGCTTGGAAAAAGATATTTTGCCCTTGTGTAAACATAATGAAATGTTTTGTTATAAAATGTAATAAAACCGTTCTGCTGCGCGCCCTTTATCTGGCGGATGGCAGTTTCCAGTTCAGGATCAAGCATATAAAAAACCTCTTTTGTCTGTCATTTTTTGATATGAAAATATTTTATAGCATATTCCTGCAGGTTTCAAGGGGTGTGGGACTGCGTTTGCAAAAAATATAAAAAATTTATAAAATTTGCATTGACAAATGTCAGAAAGTGGATATAATAAGGTTCATAAAGCAAAGGCGCTTAAGGAGAGATCCTTAGGCGCTTTTTTTGTTGCTTTGCAATGTTTTTAACGCGTGGAATGTTGTGTAATACTACTAGTTTCAGTTGAGGAGGAATGATTATGACTTATTCATCAGCAGATGTCATCTGGACGCTTGTTGCAGCGGCAATGGTTTATTTTATGCAGGCCGGATTCGCAATGTGTGAAGCAGGTATGACGAGAGCGAAAAACACAGGTAATATATTAATGAAAAATATGATGGACTTCTGTATCGGGACACCGATCTACTGGCTCATCGGATTTGGCATTATGTTTGGCGGAAGCGGAGCGCTCATTGGCGGTTTTGATCCGCTGATCCGTGGAACTTATGATTTCGGAACACTTCCGACCTGGTGCTATGTAATATTCCAGACCGTGTTCTGCGCGACAGCAGCAACGATCGTTTCCGGAAGTATGGCAGAGAGAACAAATTTCGTAGCGTATTGTCTGTACAGTTTACTGATCTCCGCAGTGGTTTATCCGATCTCCGGTCACTGGATCTGGGGCGGCGGCTGGCTTGCGCAGCTTGGCTTCCATGATTTTGCCGGAAGTACCGCAGTGCATATGGTAGGTGGTACGGCAGCATGCGTCGGAGCAGCGATCTTAGGACCGCGTATCGGTAAATATGACAAGAACGGAAAACCGCGTGCAATTCCGGGACACAACCTTGCACTGGCAGCACTTGGCGTATTCATCTTATGGTTCTGCTGGTTTGGTTTCAACGGTGGTTCTACCACAGCAATGAGTACAGACGCGGATCTCATATCAGCATCCAGCATCTTTATGACAACAAACCTTGCGGCAGCAGTTTCAACCTGTACCGTAATGATCGTAACATGGATCCGTTACAAAAAACCGGATGTTTCCATGACATTAAACGGAGCGCTTGCAGGTCTGGTAGCGATCACCGCAGGCTGTGATCAGGTAACACCGGTCGGCGCATTCTTTATCGGACTGCTTGCAGGTATCCTGGTTGTATTTTCCGTAGAATTCTTTGATAAAGTAGTAAAGATCGACGATCCGGTCGGAGCGATCTCCGTACACGGAGCGTGTGGAGCGCTTGGAACCCTGTGTGTCGGACTTTTCTCCACAGACGGCGGACTTTTCTATGGCGGCGGTATCCATTATTTCTTAGTACAGCTTCTTGGTATGGTATCCGTGATCGCATGGGTGGTAGTAACAATGCTCATTATTTACAAAGTGATCGACAAAACAGTTGGCTTACGGGTACCGGCAGAAGTTGAGATCGATGGTCTTGATATCCATGAACATGGCCTTGCAAGTGCATATTCCGGATTTGAGATCACAGAGATCTCCGGAGCGCTTGATGTCAACGAAAACACAGATTTAGGGGAGGATGATGTCGAGAAGGCAACTCCGTCACAGGTTGATGCAGCAGTCAAAGTGGTAAAACAGACCACCATCGGTGGGGCAACATCCAGCGGAATGCACAAAGTATCCATTGTGGTTAAGCTTTCCAAATTTGATACCTTAAAGAAAGCGTTAAATGACCTCGGTGTTACCGGAATGACGGTTACACAGGTTATGGGCTGTGGTATCCAGAAAGGCGCCGGAGAGTATTACCGTGGTGTTGAAATGGATGCGACCCTTCTTCCGAAAGTCAAGGTAGATGTCATTATCGGAAATCTGTCTGTGGACGCGGTAGTGGAAGCAGCCAAGAAGGCACTTTACACCGGACATATCGGAGACGGAAAGATTTTCGTATATGATGTTACGAAAGTTGTTAAGGTTCGTACCGGTGAGGAAGACCTTGCGGCATTGAAGGACGTTGAGTAAAATCATATAGAGTACAGGAAATAAGCGGGCTGCGCAGTTGCACAGCCCGCTTTTGCGTGTTTTTTGGACGTTTTTCAGCGAAACTAAAAACCTAAAATTTTCGAAAAAACACACGAAAATTGGTCAAAACATCCAAAAACAGCACAACTGCTTCATTAAAATTGACGAAATGACCAAAACACTCTTGCATTTTTTTCGATAAATGGTATTATAAGAGTACGAAAACGATTAAGTAAAAAGCAGGAGGGTGTTTTTATGAAGAAAAAAGTGATTAGTACCTTATTGTGTGCATCAATGTTAGCATCCATGGTTGCAGGATGCGGAAGTTCAAGCGACAGCAGCACAACAGCAAGCACCGGAAACGATGCAGCAGCTTCTACCGAGAGCATGGGCAGCTCAACAGACAGCACAGAGAGCGCAGGCGGTTCAAGCTCAGGCTCACTTGCTTACACAGGAGATCTTGAGATCATGCACTTCTCAACAGAAGAGGAATCTCAGGGAAATGGTGGTTCCGATGGTATGCGTACTGTATTACAGCAGTGGGATGACGCAAACCCGGATATCACACTGACACAGACCGTTCTCGCAAACACAGATTACAAGACACAGATCCAGACACTTGCAAACGCGGACGACCTTCCGGATGTATTCCTGATCCAGGGTATGAACGTAAAAGCATGGGCAGATCAGGGACTGATCCTCGACCTGACCGATACGATCAACAGTTCTCCGTATGCAGCAGATTACAAACAGGATTATTTCACACCGTTTAAGGATGCAGACGGAAAGATCTACGGATTCCCGGTACTGACCGGTGGAACCTGTACCGTAGTTGTTTATGATTCCGCAGCATGGGAAGCAGCTGGATACGACAAATTCCCGGAGACATGGGATGACGTAGAAGCAGCAATTCCGAAGTTACAGGATGCCGGATATCAGGAAGCGATCGCATTTGGTAACAATGCACAGTGGCAGATGAACTCCTGCTTCCTTTCCACATTAGGTGACAGATATACCGGAAAAGACTGGTTCCAGTCCATGATCAACAAAGGTGGCGCATCTTTCGAAGATCCGGAATTTGTAGCAGCGCTTACCGAAACACAGAGATTATTCAAGGATACCGATATCTTTAACAAAGACTTTAACGCAATCTCCAATGAAGATGCGCGTGAGTATTACATTTCCGGTGATGCACCTGCATTCATCGGTGGTAACTGGGATGTTTCCTATATTCAGGCTTCTCTGGAAGGAACAGATCTCTATGATACAACAAAATTCGCAGTATTACCGCAGCCGGCTGACGCAACTTATGACGCAGACAGCCAGAACATCGGTCTTGGCTACGCTGTAGCGATCAATGCGAAATTAAAAGATGATCCGGACAAACTCGCAGCAGCGATCGACCTTGCTGAGTACATCACCGGACCGGAATTTGCAAGTTTTGTAGCAGACAAATATGCATTAGGCGGACTTACCACAGTATCTGATGTTGATTTAAGCAAATTTGACCAGTTCACTCAGGACTTCTACAACTACTCTTATGTAGATACCACACCGTGTGAAATCTATGATTCCTACTTATCCAGCGATATCTGGAGTGTAGTAAACACAGATCTTCAGGATATGGTAAATGGTGACAAGACACCGGAAGAAGTGGCAGCAGACGCACAGGCAGCTTATGAAGCAAATTACTAAAGCAGAATAAGTAAGAATTTCAGGTGAGGCTGTTTCAAGACAGGGAAGTATGAGTTTTGGAGCAGCCTTCCTTAAATCAGAAAAGAGCAGCCTGTAAGAGCAAGGAGGGGGTTTTATGTTACAAAAATCCATGCGTGCGAAAAAAAGAGTTGTCGCACTGTATCTTTTAGTACCACTTATCGTATACGTTTTTTCAGTGTTTGTACCTCTGATCACAGCCTTTGTCGACAGTTTCTTTGAGTGGAAAGGCGGACCGCAGAAAACATTTAACGGAATACAAAATTACATCACACTGTTTCAGGATACAACATTCTGGCAGTCATTCTGGCATAATATTTATCTGGTAGCAATTTGTATTGTGGGGCAGATCGGAATCGCATTTATCTTCGTATTAATGATCGATTCGAAACTGGTAAAATTAAAAGGAATGCATCGTACCTTCGGATTCTTCCCGAGTACGATATCCGCTGTATGTGTAGGATTTATCTGGAAAATGATCTATGACTATAACCGCGGTATCTTGAACTGGTTTTTAAAACTGATCGGACACGCGGACGCAGCAAAGGTATGGTTAAATGAACCGGACAAAGTTATGTTACTCGTATCCATACCGCTGATCTGGCAGTATATCGGATATTATATGGTAATCCTGTTATCCGGTATCGCTTCTATTGACAAGGAAATTTTTGAGAGTGCGGAGATTGACGGCGCAAACGCAGTGCAGAGAGCAATCTATATCGTATTCCCATTGATCAAAAATACATTATTGATCTGTATCATACTTTGTATCGCAGGAAACATGAAAGCATTTGATAACATCTATGTTATGACATCCGGTGGACCTGGAACATCTTCCATGGTTATGGCATTATACGGATACACCGTATCGTTCAAGCAGAACAACATGGGATATGGATGCTGTATCTCGGTTGCGATCTTCATTCTCAGCCTGATCGTTATCGGTGGTGCGCAGAAGCTGTTTAATTTCCTTTTGAAAGACAAGGGGGTGGAATAATATGGCTGAAGTAAAAGTTGCAGGAAAAAGAAAAGCAAAGATGGGACCGGCGCAGGGCGTACTTGCAGTTGTATTAAACGCAATTTTGATTCTGTTTTCAATCAGCTGTATTTTCCCACTGTTTTGGATGTTAAACTCCGCACTGAAACAGAAAAGAGAGTTTAATGCGGATATCATCGGGATTGTAAAGTCCCCGACACTGGACAATTTTATCAATATTTTGAGCAACGCAAACTATCATCTGGGCCAGTCGATCTGGAACAGCGCGAGAACAACGATCCTTTCCGTATTCTTTATCGTACTGTTCGGTTTTATCGTTGGATACATTCTGGCGCGTGTAAAATTCAAGGGAAACCGCCTGCTGTTTGGTGTATTCCTTACCGGTATGCTGATCCCGCAGCATTCCCTGCTGGTACCGATCTATGTTGTATTTAAGAAATTCGGACTTTCCAACCACTGGTTCACACTTGTGATCCCGTATGTGGCATTCGGACTTCCGATCGCGATCTTCCTTGTGGAAGGATTCGTAAAGACGATCCCGACGGAGCTTGAACAGGCTGCAGCGATCGATGGCTGCGGATTTTCCAAGACGATGTTTTCCATCATCATGCCGATCTGCCGTCCGATCATGGTTACGGTTGCGATCATCCAGTCCTTCGGATGCTGGAATGAGTTCTCCTTCGCTTTGATCCTTATCAAGAATCAGGCATTGCAGACGGTTCCGCTGGCACTGACGCAGTTCACCGGACAGTTCAACTCAGACTATCCGAAGATCATGGCGGCAATGTTAGTTACGATGGCACCGATCGTGATCCTGTATTTTGTATTCAGCAAAGAGATCATCAAAGGTATGGTCGCAGGAGCGGTAAAGGGCTAAAAAAGAACACAAAAGAGTCTTTGTTACACAGAAGGTATCTGTGGGACGGAGGCTCTTTTTTCTTTACATTTTTATGGATCCTTTTTATAATGATAACAAAGTGTGAAAGACAAAATGAGGAGGAACGGACATGAATTTGCCAAGGATAAGTCCTGCGGCAGCAGGCATTTCGGAAGAAGGGATCAAAGGCTTTTTAGAAGGAGTCAGGGAGCGTGGGATCGAACTGCATGATCTGATGATAGTGCGCGGCGGGAAGGTGTGCTATGAAGCGTCCTGGTATCCGTATGGGGAGGACAGGTTGCACATGCTCTATTCGCTCAGCAAGGCATTTACCGCGGTCGGAGTCGGATTTGCCGTGCAGGAAGGGCTGTTTGCGGTGGAAGATACCGTATACTCCTTTTTTAAGGAGGAACTTCCGGATACGATCGGAGAACGCGCGAAACGGATCGCGGTGGAACATCTGCTTACCATGTGTACCGGACAGGAAACGGAGCCGCCGATCTTAAACTATGCGTTTGAGGGAAACTGGGTCGAAAAATTTCTGGAGATCGAGCCATCCTATGAACCGGGAACGCATTTTTTCTATGATACAACGGCAACCTATGTGCTTTCCGCGATCATAACGAAGGTGACCGGAGAAAAGCTGGTGGATTATCTGACACCGCGCTTTTTCGAACCGCTTGGCGTGGAAGATTATTACTGGGATGAGTCCCCGCAGGGAAATTCACTTGGCGGGATCGGACTGAACGTGACGATCGAGACGGTGGCAAAGCTCGGCGTCTTTTTAAAACAGCAGGGCATGTGGAATGGAAAGCAGCTTTTGAACCGCGCGTGGATGGAGCGGATGACCTCAAATCTCGTGGATTCTTCCGGCGGAGAGGTGTACAGCGACGGAAATGACTGGGGCGTCGGCTATGGCTACCAGATCTGGCAGTGCATTCCAAAGGGCGTGTACCGTGGCGATGGCGCATACGGACAGTTTGCTATCGTGGCACCGGAGAAGGATCTTGTGATCGCAACGCTCACCGGCACCGAGGATATGTCCGGGCTGATGGCAGAAATGTGGAAACATCTGCTTCCGGCGTGCGCGGATGTGGATATTGCGCCGGATCCTGACGGAACATCAAAAAAGGAGCAGTTTACGGTTGCGTTTCCGGAAGGGGATGATATCGAAGGCGCGAAAAATAAAGAGCGGATTTCCGGTGTCGTGGGAACGTATCTGCTCGAAGAAAATGAGGATCAGCTGGAAAAGATACAGGTGGAAGCAGGAAAGACGGAAGATACCGTTGCGATCACCTGTGTGTGGAAAGATGGAAAAGAGCGGACACTTTTCTATGGATTCCGCCACTGGGAGTGCAATGATCTGCCAAGTGTCCGTTTTTCCCATTATTATACCTGCGCCGATATCCGCATTGTGAATACGGCAGGGGCGTTTTCCTGGGAAAAGGATACGTTAAAACTGAAGCTGTGTTATCCGAACAATCCGCTCGGGGTGACGGCGGAGCTGCGTTTCCGGGATGGAGCAGTAGAGATCACGGCAAAGAAGAGCCGCTGTATGGATCGCAAGATGGAGTATATATTTAGAGGAAGATCAGATAAATAGAATAGTAGAGAGAAAATAAAAACTGGCTGTGAGCGGATTCACAGCCAGTTTTTTATGGAATATTTGCATAAGGCTATTCCGAAAGAAACAGCCAATGATCCAGCTTTTTTATCAGATTTCCAAGCGGAGCTTCCACATATTTTTGGAACAGCGTGGATAAAAGAATCAGCAGAATTGTGGAGGTAAGAAAACTTGCCGCAGCTGAAACCATGTATCTGCCGCACGCGTGATACAGCTTTAAGAATAGAAAGCAGGACCAGGAAAAAATAACCGGACAGTGGATTAAAAATACGGCATAAGATATTTTTCCGAGAAAACGAAACAATTTGGTGCTAAAAAGGGGGCAAAGCGATTTCAGACAGTAGATACCCCATACGAGAAATAGTGCTCCTACAATGTGAAAAAACTGATAGACCGGTGCGTAGCGCTGATTGACATTGACACCGAGCCACAGGTAAAAGCCCTGTGGATAAGCCTCGGACGGATAGCCGCCCAGATACAGCCCTACAAGAACGAACAGTACACCGAAATATTTTGTATATTTTGCCGAATCAAAGTAGAAAATGCGGTAAGCGAGTGCAACACCGAGCGTGAATGCCAAATTAAACAGTGCATCGGTATAGAGAAAGAAAGCGGTGAAGCAGATAAAAACAAGGATGGATGGCAGTTTCCGGTTTTTGGTCATAAGTGAAAGCAGATATGCGAGAAAGGAGCCGCTGAGGAAAATATTCATCAGCCAGAAAGCAGGAGAATATGTATGATCTCCATTCAGCCAGGTTGCTACAAAAGTTGTATTTAAAAATTGAAGAAAACTGGGCTTGTCTCCATATGCGGAAACGATCCAGGATGAAGTGGAGAGCTTTTGAACTTCAGCAGTTGGAAAAAGTGAAAATTGCATCATGATCCATGCGGCGAAGGAGACAACGGCAAGCGGGAAACAAAGTCTTGGATAACGTTTTAAAACCATAGAGGAGACTTCATTTGTAGTTTTTGCGCGATAAACCTGGTAGCCGAGTACCAGTCCGCTGACCAGGCAGAAAACACTTACCCAGAAATTACCACAGATAATAAAAGACAGCGGGGAATTAGCCCATTTAACATCAAGTCCATAGATCATTCTTGAGGTGTTTGGGTCTCCGTTATAACTGGAAGGAAAAAAGGAAACCAGAAAATGATGGGTAAAAATAAGGATGCATGCGAGGCCACGCACGCCGTCAATCCAGGTTAGACGTTCATTTTTCATTTGTAAACTCTTCTTTCTATTTAGTAATAAAGTCTTAGGATTTCACATATAATTGTTTAGAATCCTAATGTTCCCATTATCTAATGCATGCATTAGATAATGGGAACATTATACTATGCGCACATCATTTATGCAAGCATTTGTTTTCAGTTATAATCTCTACATAAATTTGGGAGGTGTATACATGGTACGTTTGCGGGTTTTGCATATTTTAGAGGAACAGCAGCATACGAAATATTGGCTCTATAAGCAGATGGATTTAAGTTATCAGAATTTTAATCGAATGATCATGAATGAAACAAATTCGATTCGTTATGAAAATCTTGACAAACTGTGCGCCATATTAGATTGTTCCGTTGGAGATTTATTTGAGCGGGTAGAAGAGGAGGCGTAAACGATACGTATATAGCAGGCAGAAGGCAATCTTCTGCTTTTTTCTTGCATTGAAAAAAAATCTGTGTTATACTGACTGACGTTGCAAAAAGCTCAAAAACCAAGGTCTTTTCAGGGCGAAATACCGAGTGTTCGAGACCTTCCACTCGTAAAACAAAACTAAAGGAGAATTTCATATGAGAAACAAAAAAGTGTTACGAATCACCCAGGCAGCGATGATCGCTGCGATCTATGTCGTACTGACGGTCTTTATCAGCGCATTTAATCTGGCGAGCGGAGCCATTCAGGTGCGTATATCCGAAGCGCTCACGATCTTACCGGTCTTTACACCGGCAGCGATTCCGGGACTTTTCCTCGGATGCCTGATCAGTAATCTGGTGACCGGATGTATGCCGCTTGATGTGGTATTCGGCAGTCTGGCAACACTGATCGGAGCCTGCGGAACCTACGCGCTGCGCAAACACAAATGGCTGGCACCACTGCCGCCGATCGTCGCGAATACGATCATTGTACCGTTTGTACTGCGGTATGTGTATTTGGCAGAGGGAACCATCCCGTTTTTCATGCTGACCGTAGGGATCGGAGAAGTGATCTCCTGCTATCTGCTGGGAAGTATTCTGCATCGTGTGCTGGATCGATATAAAGAACACATTTTTAAAGAAGACTAATAAAACAAAAAAGCATGTCAGGCATTTGCTTCGCGGAAAAGTTTCCGTGACGGCAGATGCCCGGCATGCTTTTTTTATCTGTTCTTTGCCTGCGCAAAGCGCATTTCATCTCCTGTTGGTATAAAAACTGTTTTGTCCGAGCATATTAAGAGAAGAAACAGAAACAATACTTTGAAACGTGAATGGAAAACAGAGAATATGGATTTCTACACAAAAAGAAGGAGGACAAAAAGTTGCAGATAATTGGCACGCAGAGTATTCATTTCGCGCAAGCGCCCTACATTCTTGCAAGCGCGTCAGTGGTCGGAAAAAAAGAAGGGGAAGGACCGCTTGGAAATGAATTTGACATGATATGCGATACGGACAAATTCGGAGAGGATACCTGGGAAGAAGCGGAGAGTTCCCTGCAGAAGGAGTCGACAGCGCTTGCGATGGGAAAGTCGGGGCTTGCGCCGGAGGATATCCGCTATATTTTTGCCGGAGATCTCCTGGGGCAGACGATCGCGACTTCGTTTGGTCTGATGGATTATCAGATCCCGCTTTTTGGTCTGTACGGGGCGTGTTCCACGGCAGGAGAATCCATGGCGCTTGGCGCGATGTGCGTGGCGGGCGGTTATGCGGATCATGTACTCACCGTGACCTCGAGCCATTTTGCGAGCGCGGAAAAACAGTTCCGTTATCCAC
>ERZ1106943.1434-NODE-1434-length-24415-cov-3.457225_pt1 | contig 24415 bp, 19 predicted proteins | sample MGYA00403671_ERZ1106943 | MGnify/ENA primary metagenome ERZ1106943 (study PRJEB35170, sample SAMEA104062427) | human gut metagenome | biome: human gut; feature: human-associated habitat; material: faeces | place: Denmark | collected 2012-06-14 ...
GTTTTTTTCTATTTACGCGATAATCGCCTGTGATCCAGCGGGCGCACCATGTATCGATGCCGGTTTCAAAGCTGGACTCCGACCACTCGCCGCAAACGCCGTTCTCGTCCCAAAGCCGGACACGCCAGACGACGCTCGTTTTAGCTAGGACGGGGCTTCCGCCCCATTTTGCGCGCATGGCAGCACCTTCTGTCTTTCCGCTGTCCCAAAGGAGATTTCCGCCGTCATCTGCAGCTAGAATCTGCCACGCAGTCTGCCTGACGCCGCCCTCGCAGTTCCAGAACAGCTGCGGGGCCGTGAAGTCCACGCCCATGGGCGCGGTCAGGTGCTCTGTTTTCAGCCGAATTGCCCGCATCACTCTGCCTCCCGGCGGGCCTTGATCTCCGCCTGTTCTTTGCCGATGTACTTCTCCACATTCAGGAAGGCCAGCAGTACCGCGAGCACAACGCCGGTGATGGTTTCAAGCCCTACAAATCCAAAGGTAATCGCGTGCTTTACGGCAGCGCTCTGCTCTGCCGCAGTTGTTACGCCATTTATGATCTCCGGCGCAGTATAGCCTGTTTTGGCAAGCAGACCGTTGAACACGCCGGTGCAACACTTGCAAAGCGCCGCACCGTTTTTGCCTTTTACGGACGGCAACTATGGCGGGACAGAACCTTTGCATGTTCCGGTGGAGGATTTTTATGGCGTGACAGAGCCACTGGATATGCCGGACAACGGTAAGTACAGCGCAGCAGAATTGCAGGGAACGCCGACGCCAAACGGTTTCGGTGAGACGGAGCCTCTCGTTCCGCCAAGTGGATATGTGCCGGGCTTTGTGCCTCCTAATCCGGCTTCGCTTATGCAGGATTTGTCTAATCACTCCGGTGATACGTGTGTTTTAATGCCCCAAATGCCGGCAGCTACCTTTTTTGTGGTGCGCACCGGTCAGTCCGTACCGATGCAGGGAACAGAATTTTCCATTGGCGCAGACCCGAGTTGCTGTAATCTGGTCTTACAAAATGATTATATCAGCAAGCGCCAGGTAACCGTTTCTTTTACAGAGGGCGGCTATACCGTTGTTGATCACGGCTCAACCAATGGCACAACGCTGAACGGTGTCAAACTGCAACCCAATCGGCATTATCCCATGCGGTCCGGTGATCGGTTAATCTTGGCTAACGAGATCGTAGATTTTGAAATCCAGGGGGACTCCAAATGAATTATTTAATTGCGGCACAAACGGATATTGGCCCGGTCAAAAAGACCAATCAGGACAGCTACTGTATTCAAACCGCCCGGAGCAAGCGATATGGAAATTTGTTGTTTGCCGTAGTGTGTGACGGTATGGGCGGATTAAAAAAAGGCGAGGTGGCCAGCGCAACCGTGGTCGCACGCTTTACAGATTGGTTTGCGCAGAGCTTGCCGATTCTGCTCAGCCAGCGCACAATGGATTTTGCATTATTGCGCAAGGAATGGACCCATTTGTTGAATCGGCTCAATGCCGATATTGGCAATTATGGACTGGATCACAATATTTCTCTCGGTACGACTGTGGTGGCTGCACTTTGCATTGGCAATAAACTGTATGTGGTCAATATCGGCGACTCCAGATTATATAAGATACAAAATAATGTCTCGCGTCTCACACAGGATCAATCCCTGGTGGCTCGGGAGATCAGCGCCGGAAAATTGGCTCCGGATCAGGAAGAAAAAGATACGCGGCGCAATGTACTTTTACAGTGCGTGGGCGCCTCTCATGTGTTGCAGCCGGAATTTTTAGAATACACATTGGAGTCCAATACGGTTTACCTGTTGTGTACAGATGGTTTTCGTCATGAAATCCAAGAGGAGGAGCTACTGGGACTGCTCTCACCGCGGGTGGTACGGTCTGAGCGCGGAATGCAAGATGTGTTAGTTGAGATTATCGGTCTGTTGCAACAACGGAATGAACAGGACAATATGACTGGTGTCGCTTTTAAGACAGTGCATTAAGGGGGGCAGTTATGGCAGAGATCGGATCCATTATAGATGGTAAATATGAAATTTTAACAGAACTGGGACATGGCGGTATGTCTGTTGTGTATTTGGCCATGGATCGACGCTTAAAAAAACAGTGGGCCGTAAAGGAAGCGAAGAAGAAACCGCCGGGCCAAAGCAATATTGTCGGTTTAACGCCGGTGTCAGAAGCAGAAATGCTCACCAAGCTGAATCACCCCAATATTGTGCGCATTGTGGACATTGTGGATCAAAACGATACGATCTACATTATTGAGGATTTTGTAGAAGGCAAATCCCTGGCAGAAGAAGTGAAGCACGGTCCTTCCACTCCGGAAGATGTGGTGCTTTGGGGCTCTCAGCTTTGCGATGTACTGGAGTATTTGCATACCCGGTCCCCAAAAATCATTTACCGAGATATGAAGCCGGCCAATGTGCAGTTGTTGCCGGACAGACAGCAGATCAAACTGCTGGATTTTGGAATAGCAAAGAAATACAAGCCGCAGAATGTGGGCGATACCACCAATGTGGGTACGCGCGGGTATGCGGCGCCGGAACAATTTGATGCTAAGGTGCAGTCGGATGCGCGCACAGATGTGTATTCGCTGGGCATCACGCTGCGTTCCTTGCTGATGGGAAAAACGCCGTATGATGTGGAATTTTACGACGATATTCGCAAGCAGAACCCGGCGGTAACAGACGGTCTGATTAAAGTGCTGAATAAAGCTACGGCGCAAAACCCGGCCAATCGGTATCAATCGGCGGCGGATTTTAAGTATGCGCTTCAGCATTATCATGATCGGGACGAGGCTGTCATTCGCATTCGGCAACGCAAACTCAATGCCTTTCGCGGATTGATTGCTGCGGCTATTTCCTTTTTTATGATCGGTGCGATTTTGATGCCGCTTTCGTTTGTGGTACGCAATCACGATTATCAGGACAAATTAAGTAGCGGCAAGTATGAGGAGTGCATTGCTATTGACCCCACCCGGGCAGACGCTTATCAGGGATATGTAGAGAGCGCCAGCGCAAACCAGTTGGCAACTTTACCGGACTATATTGGGCAATATACACAAATCAAGGACACGGAGGATCGTAATGCGGTCGGCTTTGAAATTGCCCTGCGTGTGGAACTGAATAGCAACTTGGATAAGAAAGATGCGCTGGATAATGCCTGCAAATATTATCGTTCCTTTGCCAGTACAGATCCGGACAGCATTCGCATTTTGCCCAATCAGCCTTTTGATATTAAAAATGGCCTAGAATCTGTGGATATACCGGCGAGTATTGCAACAATTAAATTGTATTACGCCCAGATTTATCAGGCTGCCGCCAATTACAGCAACGACCCGGACGCCAACGGCGCAGCGAAAAATCTGGACGAGGTGATGAAAAATCTGCAAACCATTCGCAGCTTTTTGGAAGAGAACAAGGATCAGCTGGCCGCGTATGATGCACTTTATAACAGCGCCAATACCAGTGACGCAGAGTGCCAGGGTATATATGATTTTATGGTGAAAAGCCAGGCAAATTGTCTGATCGACAACAAAGCCTATTTCCTGCCCAAGCGAGCGGCAGCGCTGCAATGCTTCTTTGATGATAGCATCTCGCAAAAAGCCAAGCAGAATTTTAAGGAAAATACATAAGGAGGTAGTATTTATGTACAGTGCAATGATCGGACTTTCTATCTCTTTTATGGTGCTTGGCGTGATTTTAGCAATTACGGCCGTTTTTGTGTTCTTCAAGAAGAATATGGCCCAGGTGTACGACGCCCTGCTGGATCGTGGGTATCAAGAGCGGCTCCGGCACCACAAACATACAGCCGCTCCTGCTCCGGCAACTCCCAGTGGGCCTGCGGTGCAGCCCAGGCAGGTGCAACCTCGTACAGTACCTACCGGTAGTGCAGCGGCACCTGCCGGTGACCATAGCGGTAACACAATGCCACTTGATCAAAATGCAGCAGTGAAAACACCTGCGGAACACTCCGGTCAGACCACATTGCTGCAAGCAGATGCTCAGGCGGATTTTCAGATCATGAAGAGCCTGCGCTATGCGTACTCTAAAGAGATCATTGAGTGACTTTATATAAAACATAAATTAGAAATGGGGAAAGAATGATGAAAGCAAAAATCCTGCAAGTAAAAATGACTTCTAAAAAGGGATTGGCCTGTCTGTTAGCAGTGCTCATGTTGTTGACGGCTTTGCCTTTGGGTCTGGTGACCTCTGCCATGGCTGCCACCAAAGACTGTATGGTCGTGGAGGTGCAGGGCAAAAAGGTGTACTTCTTCGGTGCGGAAGCTTTGGAAGTAACCGGCAGCAAGGTCGCTTACACAGCGGAAAGCGCAGAGGTGCCGACCATTTATGTGGATGGCGCGGTAGATCCGGCAGACGATGTGCAGATCAGTGACGGTGTCATTGACTTTGGTACTTGGTTAGCCGATCAATCCGCTTGGGTAGGTGTGTTGTGTGACCCGGACGGTACTGTGACCGGCACAGAGCCGTCTGTGCAGCCGGATGCCCAGGCGCCAAGGGTGACTGTAAGCGGCAATCCCACCGCATGGGGAAAAGCTCCGGCCATACTGACGGTGCAGGCAGATGATGGTAACGGCTATGGTGCAGTTGCCTATCGGATGGATAACGGCCAGTGGCAAAAAGCGCCTGAATTCCGGGTGAAAGCAAATGGGACTTACACCTTTTATGCAAAAGACGCTGTGGGTAATGTGTCCACAGGTGAGACCGTAGAGGTGCAGTATGTGGACGCAACCGCGCCTGAAATCGGTGTGGTGCTGGACCCGCCGAATGCGGGTGAACAGTGGTCAAACGATAAAGTAAAGGTAACCGTTACCGGTAAGGACAGCGAATCCGGCCTAGCAGAAAAAGCCTTTAAGATGGACGAAGGCCAGTGGCAGGAGACTGGCACATTTGTGATCCAGGATAACAAAGAACACAACTTTTATGTACGGGATGCTGTTGGCAATGAAGCAAAGCAGCAGGCAAAAGCGGACAAATACGATAACATTGCACCTGTGATTCAGAAGGTGCAGGTTAAGCTTGGAAACTTGGTCTTGAAGCAGGGCACTTACATTAGCGACCAAATCACATACACATACCATATTGACGCTACTGATAATGAAGGCGGTTCCGGTATTAAGTTTTTTAGCTGCAATGGCGGTAAAACATGGCAGACTTCCGGTGACTTTAAACTGAAAGGCGGAGAATCGTACGATTTTTGCGTTAAAGACCAGGCTGAGAACGAGTCTGCTGTTTTGCCCTATGTCCCTAATTATGACACCACGGCGCCAACAATCAATGATGTGCAGCAGAGCACGGATAAGCCTACCAACCAGGCCGTTACGGTTACGGTAACCGCCAATGATGTGCAGTCCGGTCTGAACAAATTCGGGGCATATAAGTTGGATAATGGCGATTGGCAAAGGGAAAATTCCTTTGATATCCAGGACGATAAAATACATACCGTATCTGTGCGTGACAATGCAAATCCGGAAAATGTGGCTGAAAAGAAAATTCAGGTCAAGAATTTTAATTCTACACCGCCGACTGTTACAAATGTAACGCTCTCAAATGCGGGTGCAGACGGGAAAGAGAATTGGACCAATGAACCGATTACCGCTACGGTAGAGGCAAAGGGAAATACCAATAATGCACAGGTGGAATTCCCGGTTGTTGCTTACAAGATGGATGACGGCGATTGGCAGTATATAGAGAAGAGCGAAACTGCAAATCGGTTTACGATTGAAGATAAAAAAGAGCATAAATTCTATTGCCTGGATAATGCCGGCAATGCGTCAAGTGCGTCTTCCTGTGCGGCAAAGCTTTATGACAAAAAAGCACCGGAATTAGAACCCCAAAAAACTCCGGAATTCTATCCAGTTGAATTTAGTCAAAGCAATAATGGTCCGTTTGCAAAATTCCTGAACAAGTTGTCCTTTGGCCGCTTCTTTAACAAAGAACTGAAGATTACGGTGTACGCCACAGATGGTGTGGATGAGTATAGTAATGCCAGCGGCTTTTCTGCGGATAAAGTGCAGTCCTTGATTTTTAGGGACACAAACAACCAGGTGGTAACCACCATTCCGGCAAAAGTAACAAAAAGCGGCGAAGTGGGTAAGGCCGTATCCGCCGAGTTTACTGCAGAGATTACTGCCGAAGAACTGAAAAACTTTAAGGGCTCCTTGTATGTACAACTGCAAGATCAGTTAGGAAATCAAACGGAAGAAATCCAGGTGACAACAGCCAATTCCAATTTGGGTGAGTTAAAGAATACGGAAGAATTTGGGGATTGTAATTTTGTATTAGAGAATAACGCACCGCGGATTTTGGCGGCGGGGCAGAATGCAGAGCTAAAAGCAGAAAATGCGGTTTCCGCTTCTCCCAGCACGACTATCTTTAAGAACGACTATACCGTTTCTTTCCATGTATCTGATCAAACAGATAAAGATAAAGATAAAATTTCCGGTGTGGCAGGTGTGCAGGTAAGTGTGAATGGCACAGTTGTATATTCTCAGCCAGATAACAACGAGAACACTGACAATAACAACAAGAAAATGCTGGAAACCGGCATAATTGATCTGCATGCTGTGGCCAAGGCGGATGATGAGAAAAACGCCCATCAGGTCAATGGAGTAAAGATCGAAGATGAAAACTGGAATGGCGGTGAACTCACTTACACAGTGGAAGCCTGGGACAACGCAGGCAATGCGTCCAAAGTCTCTTTTACCTTGAACTTTGACCAGACTGCGCCCACAGTTCAGTTCGCAATTCCCAGTGGGAACACTTGCAAAAAAGTGACTGTTACCGATTACGGCTTCTTCTTTAACAAGGATACCGATGTGGTGATCTCCGCGTCGGATCCGCGCAATGATAAACAGGAGGCAACGGCATCCGGCGTCAAGTCCATTACCTATAAACTGGTGCCCTTCAATCAGGAATTCGATGAGGTAGAGGCAATCACCGTGGACGATAGCTCTGTTACCGTGACGGTGCGGGCAGGTTTTAAGGGCCAGATCTATGCCTACGCAACGGATAATGCCGGCAACTTCCCCGGCACACGGGAAGCTAAAAAATGGAGCGGCTGTAAATATTTTGCAGACAGCAACGAGGCAAATGACCAGGGTTATGTGCACCCGGACGGTACGATCGTAGAGAACGCCCAGCAGCATCAGGATTCTTCCATTGTGATCGCTCGGAAGAATCAGCCGGCCGGTACGCAGAATAACAAAAAAGCGTACAAGGCCGGTGGCCAAAATGCACCTCAGCAAGACAAAAAACAGAGCTACGATGCAACGAAGAATGTACCGCTTTATGACACCAACGCCAAGTTTACCGTCACGGTTAAGGACGCCCAGTCTGGTATCCGCACTGTAAAATACACTTTGATAGAGGGCGGCAAGACCTCGGTGAATACGCTGGAGGTGAACACACCTTACGGTAAAGCAGACGCGCAGGCTGCCTTGCAGGCAGAAAACTTGGAAAGCAGTACCGGCAATGCGACCCGGCATGCCAAAGAGTTGTGGCGTGTGGATGATGCCAAGATCACCGGCCGGGATGCTAACCTGGCCACAGAACTGACTAGCACCGTTACCGTAGATGCCAACTACAATGATATTTTGCTGATCGTGGAGCTGACGGACAATGCCGGAAACACATCTTATGATTATGTGGCCTTTGGTATCGATAAAACTGCACCGCAGATTCAGGTGGAGTACACTTCTGCCGTGGCACCGCAGTCCGGTAGTTATTACAGCAAGACGCGTACAGCACATATTACCATTACAGAGCGCAATATTCGTACCGAGCAGGTGGCACTGCTGATTGAAAAGTGCCTGGACAGCGCCAGAACTTTTGATAAGAAAGATACAAAGGCCTATCGCGAGGGCTTTAAGATCACCGGCAAAACTCTGCTTCAGAAAGGCAGTGGGAACGGAGACAACCGACAGTATCAGATTAAGGTGGACTTTACCGGCGACGGTAATTATCGAATCAAGACCTTAAAGTGCACCGATAATGTAGGTCATGCCAACACGGCTGTAACTTATGGTAAGTACAATGCAGCCGGCAACCGGGATGCGGTAAGCGGTAGCAACAAGACCCGCTTTACCATTGACAAGACTGCACCGAAAATTCATGTGGCCTTGAACCTGAATGACCGGGTAAAGAATAAAAAATACTTTAACGCTACCCGCACGGCGACCGTTACCGTAACGGAACACAACTTTAATGCCAAGGCTTTTGAAAATCAGTTAAAGGCCACCTTAAACGGTAAGGGAATTGCAGTACCCAGTGTATCTGCGTTTCGTCAGGAGAACGGCACAGACCGCTGGACAGCGACCGTTACCTTTGTGGCAGATGGCGATTATGTACTGAACTTTAAGACCACGGATAAGGCCGGCAACAGCTATAAAACAGTGGCCGGTGACTTCTCTGGTGCGGCTGCGCAGGACTTTACCATTGACAAGACGGCACCGCAACTGACTATTGGCGGTATTACCACCAATACGGCTTACAAGAAAGTGCCGACGATTGTGGCCAAAGAGGCAGACAATAACGCCTCTACCATTACCTCCAGCGTGGTGGGCACCTGCTTTGACAGTCAGTCCAAGATGGCTAAACGCACGGTGAAAGTCTCTGCCAAGAACAGCGGGCAGCTGACGGCGGACCACCAGCTGCAAAACACAGTAACTTACACGGCTGTGGAGCAGGATGGTTATTACATTGTTACCGCACAGTGCGTGGATATGGCCGGTAATCAGTCGCAGGTGCAACGCAAGGTGTTTACCAAGAATGAAAAAGGCGCTGTCTATGTAGTCAGCGATGATTTGGCTGCACTGAATAACGGTTATGCCAATAAGACGGCTGTTGCCAAGCAGAGTCTGGTGGTGACGGAGTATTCTCCTACGGAAATTCAAAGTCCGGAGTATTACATCAATATCAATGGTAAGAAGAAGGACGGTTTGGTCACGATGGAGAAGGGCCAGCACCATGCAGGCGAGTGGTATGTGAACACCTATACCATCAGCAGCAAGGACATTTTGGCTGAGGGCAAGTACGCACTGTACATTAAGTCCACAACCAAGCTGGACGGCAAAAATACAGTGGTCAACAACAGTTCTGAGAATAAGGACTTGCATCGCTTAAATATCCAGTTCACCATTGATAATACCAATCCTTATGTGCGCATTACCGGTTTGGAAAAACACCTTTATTCCAATACAAAGGTGCAGACGGTTACTTTCTCTGTGTCAGAGAGCAATTTGGCCAGTATTGTTATCCACATGACCCGGGACGGTCAGACACTGGATCCGCTGGTTTGGGATCACGCGCAGGACAAAAAGCACCCCAATGGGTGGACGGCAGAGAACGGTATTGCTGTGGTTCAGGTTCAGCTGGAGAATGGCAAGAGCGATTTGACCTTTGAGATCACGGATTTGGCCGGGAACAAGTGCTCCACTGCCAACGACTACAATAAGCAGGAATTGTTCGTTTCCGGCACCACCGGCAACAAAAATAACTGGCTGGAAGAAAAGGACGGCAAAATCGTGCTGAAAGATATTTATGTGGACAAAGGTTTTAGTGCCAATGCCTTTGCCGCTTTGATCCGCAACAACCTGGCGATCTCCGTGGTGATCTTTGTGGTGATCGGTTTGGTGTTGCTGGCGGTGATTATTCTGCCGATTCTATCCAAAAAAAGAAAGAAAATGGATGCGGCGGATGCCGAAAAATTGAACTGATCTAAAATACCTGTACACGGTGCCATCGGCGCTGTGTACAGGTTGCAAAGCAGGTGAGAAAATGGCGATCTGTCAATGTGCAGTTTGTAGCCGGTATTATGATGACACGCGGTTTGCGGTCTGTCCATACTGTAATGCCCAGGGCAATGCCATGGCGGACGAGATGAAAACGGAGGCTTATGGTGATGCTGTGCGCAGCGAAGAAAAGACGATTGGCCTTTATTTCCAGGAACAGGATTTTGACCCGGTTACCGGTTGGCTGGTGTGTGTTTCCGGCACGGTACGGGGCAGGAGCTTTGAGCTGCACATGAATCGAAATTTCATTGGCCGGGACAGAATGATGGATATTGCCATTACGGATGATCCCCGGTTGTGCAGGCAAAAGCATTTGTCTGTGACCTATGATCGGCGCTCGGATCACTTCTATATCAAGAACGAAAACGGTTCCGTTTTTGTAAATAATTCGCCGGTGCAAAAAGCCATGGAATTGAAAGAAAATGACACAATCCGCTTTGGCAGCGGGTGCTATGTGTTTGTGCCCTATTGCAAGCAGGAAAGAGGTTGGCAAGCAGATGAGAATAGGTAAGGGAATCGGCGCTGCCGTATTGTCCGCTTTGCTTTGCACGGCGATGTTATTTCTTCCGACTACTGCTTTTGCGGAGAATTTGAATGCTACGGATCAGATCGGAATGGTGCGCAGCAATGTGCCGTATTTGCAAGTGGAGATCAAATCCCAGGATGTATATGCTGCGGAAGTGCAGGGCAAACTGGGCAATGCTGAAATGACTCTGTACAGTTTGGACCGTACGGATAATCAAAAAACACTGACCTGTGTTTTGCTGGATAATTCCGCCTCTATGACCCAGGACAACATTTGCCCGCGGGGGTCCTTTGATCAACTGAAAACCGGTGTGCAGGCGCTGTTAAAGCAGGCGAGTGCCGACCATCAGATCGGTGTTTATTCCATCGGTGCAGGGCTGCCCAAGTGTTTGGGTACGGCCAAAGATGCAGACAGCGCCAAGAAAGTCGCGGCGAGCGTAGCTGCATTAAAAGGCGATGAGGACGCGACGGATTTGAACACGGCGCTGGATCAACTGTTTGACCAAGTGTCTGCATTGAGCGACCAATACCAGGTGCTGCATTTTATTTTACTCACCGATGTGAGTGCGGATTACAGCAACGGAATAGATCTGAGTGAGGTGCAGGTCAAGTATCAGTACAACAAGGTCCCACTTTATACTGTGTGCAATACTCGAGCAGTGAATAGCAGTACCTATAAACGCTTGCGCACGCTCAGCCGGGTATCCGGTGGAGAAGCTCAAATTTATGACTATCAAAAAACGCCGTCCTTTACACCGGTTCTGGAGCAATTATACAAGCACACCTTACAATCATCGGTTGCCTGTTTTGTGACGGATCAAGCGGTGGATAATCGCGCAAGAGAATTGGCATTGACCGTGGGCGGTACGGTGTATAAAGAGACTGTGCTGTTGGACACAGCGGTAAAAACCCAGGCGCCGGTGCAGGCAGAGATCAGCGTAAGTGCGGATCATCAGGCTTTTCAGATCTGCTATCGGCAGGATGGATTGAATGGGGCTGTGCCCGTTAATGCTAAGGCGCTGGAAAACGGAGCGTATCAAATTACCCGCACCGGCAAAGACAAGCCACTGGCTGTCAAGAAAGCAGAGAAGAATGCGGATGGCAGCTATACCGTCTGGATGGACAAGGAGATTTATTCCGGTACATACGGTTTTACCTTTCCCGGTATTACGGATTTAAGTCAAAATGCCAATGCGGTGCAGCCTATAAAGGGTTTGGAGTTGCAGGGCAAAAATCCATTTTTGCGCGTGTTGCCGTATTTGCTTGTTGCGCTTGCGGTTTTGCTGGTGCTGTTGGCATTTTATTTGATCCTTTTAGGACTGAAAAAGAAGAAAAATGTAAAGACCATTAAGGAGCTTTTTGAAACACAAGAAGTGCAGGTGGTGGAAGAACGCCACCATGTACGCGCGGCTGTACCAGCGACGATGAATATTACACTGCATATTCAAACGGCGGGTGCCCCGCTGCATACGGTGCAGTTGGCTGTGCAGGGCAGCGCTTTTGTTGGTCGAAGCAGTATTTGTGATGTGTATATTGATGACCCTAAATTATCCCGGCAGCATTTTGCGCTGGAAGTGAAGGACGGCGTCGTTTTGATTGCAGATTTGCACTCGGCAAACGGCACATTTGTTAATGGTGCAAGGGTGAAAGATAAGCAAAAATTGCAGTCCGGTTATACAATTACAGCCGGTTTGTCAACGATTAAAGTGGAATTTTAAGGAAATAACTATGTATTGTCCAAATTGTTTTTCTGTATTGCAGCCCGGTGTCACACGGTGTAGTCATTGCAGCTTTGATACAAGGGAATATGCACACAGTACGGACGCATTGCCGCTATACACTTCCTTAAATGACCAGTATATGATCGGTCGCGTGTTGGGTCAGGGCGGATTTGGCATTACCTATAAGGCGCTGGACACCTTTAAGAATCGTGTGGTTGCCATTAAAGAGTATATGCCCTCAAATTATGCACAGCGCACAGGCTGTCAGGTGGTGCCGATCCCCGGCGATACCAAGGCAGCCAGGATTTTTGAGCACGGCAAAATCAGCTATATTGATGAGATCAAAACCTTGTATCAGTTTGAGAATGTGCAAGGTATTGTGCAGATTTTTACCCATTTTCAGGAGAATAACACTGCCTATTTGGTGATGGAATACCTGGATGGCTGCAATTTGAAAGCGTATGTAAAGAGCCACGGCGGGCGCCTAGATCCGCCTTTGGCCGGGAACTATATTGTGAAAGCGGCCCGGGCGCTGCAACAAGTGCACGCCGGCCATATTTTGCACCGGGACATTAGCCCGGAGAATATTTATATTCTGCTTGGCGGAACAGAGATTAAGCTTATTGATTTTGGCGCGGCAAGAAAGTGCGTGGAAGATAGCGAACAGGGGAACAGCGTGCTGCTGAAACCCGGGTTTGCCCCTCCGGAGCAGTATTCCAAGAAGGGCAACCAAAATACCTGGACCGATGTGTACGCGTTGGCGGCAACACTTTATTATATTGTTTCCGGCAAGGTGCCACAGGATTCTCTGTCCAGAATGCAGGCGGATCAGTTGCAGCCGCTGGACCAAATGGGATTGCCCATCTCTGCCTCTATGGCACAGGCGGTGCGCCATGCGTTAGAGATTGATTATGCCAAGCGTACTCAAACTTGTACGCAATTTATTGATGAATTGGTCTGTGGCGGTTGGACGGAGCGGACAATTCCGCAGCCACCGCCAAATCCTCCTGCCTTGCCGACCTGTATAGTAACCTGTGTGGCCGGCACCAATGTGGGGCAGCGGGTGTGGTTTAAGCCCGGTGAGACCGTGTCTGTGGGTCGTTTGGCCGCTTGCAATGCGTTGGTACCGTCCACGGATATGATTATCAGCAAGCGTCATTGCCTGATTACATATAATGCGCAAAAGCAGCGCTTTATTGTGACGGATGTGTCTACCAACGGTACATATATGCAAAATGGTAAGCGCTTGCGCTACAATCAGCCGGAGCAGATTGTGCCCGGGTCTATTTTGTACCTGGCACGGGAACACATTATTATCCAACTGGTGGCAACATAAAATGGGCAACGATCGTCAGAATATAGGCGGAAATAGCGATGAAAAACAGTGAACGACGCAAAAAGAATGAAGCGTATTTGGAATTCGCTCAGGCCTATCTGGAGCGTACACAAATCCAAAGCACGGTGAATTTGGCAGAGACGGAAAGCACGCCGGAAGACGCACAGATGGCAGTACAGAATACCGGCGGCTATAATGTGAAAACGGAGCTTCTGGTAGAAAATGACCATGTTTTAGTGGGCTGTTCATCGGTGATCGGTCGGCGTCAAAGTCAGCAAGACAGTGTGACCATTCCCTGTGATACGCAACTTTTGTTAGAAGAACATCCTAAATTCATATGTGTACTCAGCGACGGTATGGGCGGCTTGCGCGGCGGAGAGCAGGCCAGCGCCTGTGCAACGCAAACTTTGTTTGATGATTATTATCGCATCATGTGGCGGCATTGTACCCACAGTTATCTGGATTTTTTTCGTGCAGAAGCAGAAAAAATCAACACGCTGGTGCGTGGGCTGAAAGATGAAAACGGCGCGCCGTTGCAAGCCGGTGCCACTTTGATTGCTGCTGCGGTAGACGGCGAGGAACTGCATTTTTTGAATATCGGCGACTCCAGAATTTATTTGGTTCGCGATGGCAAAATGTTGCAGCTGACACATGACCAAAATTACCTGACCCGATTAATGGAGAAGGTGCGCAGCGGCGAGATCACAGAGCAGGAGGCCTTGAGCCACCCAAAGCGAGAGGCGCTAATCAGTTATTGCGGCATTCGTGAACTTAGCATGGTGGAGATCAATTTGCAGCCGTTGCAGTTAAAATCAGGCGATGTGATTGTGCTGTGTTCCGATGGCCTGTACCGCTTGCTTTCCCGGCAAGAAATGATTGATGTTTTGCAGGAGACGGCAGAAGATATGAACCTGGCTGCTTTTAAGTTGACAGCAGCCGCCACAGATAAAAATTTCAGAGGGCAAGACAATACCTCTGTGATTTTAATAAAAATCAAGTAGTAAGGAGAGAAAACAATGAACCTGATCAAATGTAACAACAACCACTACTATGACGCGGACAAGTTCCCGGCATGTCCCTATTGCAGTGATATGCAATCCGGATTTTCCCAAACGATGCCTGCAAACGAGCAGTCGGACATTGGTCCCACACAGCCGGAGACGGAAGTGACCACTACAACTACGCAGAACACGGTGCCGCCTACGGTCCTGGATACAGACATTCAAAAGACGGTCGGCTTTTATGAAGAAGATATGGGTCTGGAGCCGGTAGTCGGCTGGCTGGTCTGCATTGAGGGCAATCTGATCGGCAAGGACTTTCGTCTGACCTCCGGGCGCAATTTTATCGGCCGCGGCTCAGATATGGATGTTGTGCTGGAGGGCGACCCGTCCGTGTCCAGAACAGCGCACGCCATTGTGGTGTATGAGCCTAAGGAGAATGTGTATTTGATCCAGCCCGGCGCTTCTAAGGAGCTGTCTTATCTGAATGATAGCGTGGTGCTGGAGTCTAAGGTGATTGCCCCCAATGATGTGATCACCGTAGGTGCAACAAAATTGTTGTTTGTTCCTTGCTGTTCCAAGGCATTCAACTGGACAGACGGCAAAAAAACCGAGAAAAAATAATTTCCATGAGCCAAAAGAAAATAAGCCGAAAACGGGATGAAAAGTGGCGCAAGCTGGCAGGTGGTTTGCAATTTGCGGCTGTTTGCCTCAGTCTGTGTACTGTGCCATTTTACTTCTTAGCCATGTTTTTTCAGCAGGAGCAAAAGAAATGGATCACATTGATTGATCTGTTTCAGCAGGCTTCTTTGCTGCAGGGAAACACGGCGCATATTTTGCGGACCCATGCAGTGCTGTTTGTGGTATTGCTACTTCTTACGGTGGTGGCTGGGGTGCTCAGTTGGGTGCCGACCCGGGTGTTTCGGATCATTGGTACGACAATGACTGCCATTGCGGCAATCAGTCATAGTGTGCAGTCCATTTTGCTGTGTACGGCAAAGGACTTGCATCTTGTGCTTGCTTATGCAGAAGTGGTGATACTGGTTTTGCTGGTGCTTTCCACCGTAAGCAATGGCTTGTCCATTGCTTTTTTATGCAGGGCGCGTAAACAACGGGCAGTACAGGCGATACACGCAGAGTTGCAGCGGCCGGATTGCCTTGGTGACCACAAAATCTGCTTTGTTTCCGGTGCCTGTAAAGGGTATCAAATTCCGGTGCGCAATGCAGAGCAGGTGGTGATCGGTAAAGATCCGTCCTTATGCTCTGTGGTGATTGATCGTCGGTACACCAAGATCTCTCGCGTGCAGTGTACCATTGGCTACGATTATGCGCTGGAGCAGTTTGTAGTTACAGATCATTCTACCAATGGTACATTTATGGAGAACGGCAAGCGCCTAACACCGGAGCAGCCGATTGCACTGCCAAGCAACGCATTATTATCCCTGGCACGAACGGATACGATTATTCGATTGATTTAACGGTTCTTCAGAAAGGAAAAATTATGGTTGGACCTATCTATGATGACTATGTTGCAGAATCACCGAATGCGGTGCTTTTGCAAAATGATGACCGGGAAAAAGAAAAAAAGCACACGCTGATTTCTCGCATCTTAGGGTTTGTGGCGATGGGTTTGTCACTGATTGGTATGCTCACGCTGTTTGCACCGCTCTTTGAGGTTACTATACTGTCAAAAGTGAAAATTGGTCTGCGTAACATCTTTGAAATCAAAGATCTGATGGACTATTTTGGTGTGGATTCAAAAGGTATAAATTGGCTGATTGCGTTGATTTTTGTTGGGTTGGGTTTTGCATTTGTTTCCGCTATTTTAGATATCTTTGCAAATAAGCCCTGTAAGATTGTCAGCACAATTTTCAAGGGACTGGCCTTTGCCGTACCGGTAACTTTCATTATTTTTCTTCGTGCTGAAAAAAGTGAGGTGTCTGCCGGCGCCGGTTTGTGGGCAAACGCTGTGCTGCTGCTTATCGCTTTTGCTTTGGCATTAACCGCAGCAATTATGTTGCCTAAAAAAAGAAACGAGAATCCGGGCACGGTCATGGATACACCGCCCGCAGCTGGAGGTATTGCCTTTTCCAGCGGTTCTTGTGCCGGTTATGAAATTCCGATTACAGCCGGTGAAATGGTAGTGATCGGTAAAGACCCGGCGCAATGCTCCGTTATTATTGATCGGTCCTATAAAAAAGTTTCTCGTGTGCATTGTATGGTAGAGTATGACGCTGCACAGGATCTGTATATCGTAACAGATCGGTCAACAAACGGCACCAATGTGGTCGGCGGCATGCGTTTGCAGCCAGGTAGTGCATCTTATTTGCAGCGGGGAGCTGTGTTGAATTTGGCAGGAACGGATAATATTTTCCGATTACTGTAAAACAAGGTCAGAGGTGATGGCGTGCAGACCAGTGCGAAGAATGTACCCATATTTTTGTTTGCGTGCAGTGTGCCGTTTTATTTCTTTGGTCTGTTCTCCTTACATACGGATCGAGGGGTCAAACTGGTTGGCTCTCTACGGTTTTGGCAGATGGGTTTAACGGGCGATTACGACCCGTATCAGCAGTATTTTTATACACGGCTGGCGAATTTTGCACAGGCTGTGGTGGTACTCTTGATTTTTTCGCTGCTTTTTATGGTTGTATTTTTTATATTGGCTGCTGTACGGGATAAAATCAAAGACCTGGTCGTGGCGGAACGGGCCTTGTTTGCGTTTGCGCTGTTGTGTTTTGCATTCTATTGTACGGCTGTTTTGATTGAGATCTTATTCTATACCAATCGCTTTCATGCTTCTTATATCTTAGAGGGGAAGGGACGGTTGGGGTTTGGTGTACCACTGGCTTTTCTTCTGCAATGTGTAGCTTTTGCTTTGCAGTATCATCGGTATGCGGAGCTGGTGCTTGGTCCCTTCTTAGAACGGCGGCGTGCGCACGATCAGCCAGAGCCGGTCAATGGAAAGCAGATACCGGGGACAGACCCGCCGGTGAGTAGAAAAATTCCGGTTGGTCCGGCTGTGCCGGCATTACATTATTATTTGTGTTGCTGCGGTGGATCTTACGCCGGTGCACAGGTGGAATTGCCGGAGCAAACAGAAGTGAAGATCGGAAAAGACCCGGCCAGGTGCCAGATCGTGATTGATCGTGGGTACAAAAAAGTCAGTCGTGTACACTGTGGCGTGCTGCGCAAAGGCAAAAGCTTTTATGTGCGGGATTATTCCACTAACGGTACCTTTCGCAGCGCCGGTGACCAACGCATGCAGTCCGGTGGCGCATGGAATGCTTTGTGTGCAGACCAGATTTTTAATTTGGCCCAAACGGATAATAGTTTTTATTGTGAAATTCAAAGTGAAAAGAAAGGATGAGATAAAATGGTAGAAACCATAAAGAAGAGAAATATCGCACTGTTTATATTCCTTGGATTTATTACATGCGGTATTTATTGGATCGTTGTGTTTTGTAAAATTAGCAAGGACATCAACAGAATTTGCGAAGGCGATGGCCGGGACACCATGTTTTATTTGTGGACTTGGTTGTTAGGCATTGTAACGCTGGGAATTTATCCTTTGGTGTGGTTTTATAAAGCGATGGATCGACTTTGCGACAATGGCTATCGTTATGCTATTAAAGTGAAACACAGCGGCGGTGACTTCTTGCTGTGGACCCTTTTAGGCTCGTTTATTGCTGTGGGGCCGATCGTAGCTTACTGCTATTTCGTTGCAGATATTAATCAGTTCGAGCCGTTTGTGGGCTATGTGGAACCGAAACCGTATGCGGAGAATCCGCTGGTGCGTGCACAGTATGAGCGTGAACCGCTGAAGCCGATTGAACTTGATCCGAATCCTGATTCTGTTTCTATTCCTGTTTGTGCTCCTGCTCCTGATCCGAGTGATGAAACAACGGCCTTGACCGGCGCTATCGCTTGGCTGGACGGTCAGTATAACGGTTGTCAATTCCCGGTGGATCCGGGTAAAGAAGTGATCATCGGTCGGGATCCGTCTGTTTCTAACATTGTTATTGATGGAAAATATACTACCGTCAGCAAACGCCATTGCGGTATTCGTTTTGACCCCTTTAGTGGATTGTACACGGTAACGGATTACTCCTCAAACGGTACATATATTAACGGAGGCACCAAGTTGCAGCCGCATACCCCGCTCCAGTTGCAGCCGAATACAGTTGTCAGTATCGGCAAGGGGAGCAATTCATTTAGATTAAACTAATGTGCTTGATAGGGCCACCGCACCGCTAAGGTGGTGGCCCTGATTTTGTAAGGAGGAAAGTTATGTTTTGTCCAAAATGCGGAGCAGTTATTCCAAACGGCGTACATAATTGCGTGCAATGTGGTACGATTGTGCAAAATAGCGGATTTGGTGCCCAGGTCGGAAATGGTATGAATAATATGGGGAATACCGCTTATCAAGGTGTGAATCAGGCGGGTGGATCCGTGAATCGTGCAGCATACGCTGCGCAAAGTTGTGTATCTGCATGTAAAAATGCCAGTGAAATCCGTAAAAAAGGTGATGATGCTTTTACCATGTCTATTGTGGCATTGGTTTTATCTATACTTCAAATTTTTAGTGTTGTTAGCTTGATCTTAGGCATTATTGCCTTAAAATGGGCCAAGATCGCTTACCCGATTACTCATGAGCATAACCACGAATTGGCAAAGACTTTGAGTATCGTAGCCATTGTTTTGTCCTCGATCGGCTTGGCAGTGCAAGTCATTGGCGGCATAATTCTTATAGTTGGAACTTTAGCTGGCACCGCTGCGGCATTCAGTGACTTTGATATGTATGACATGATGATTCATGCATTCATTTAACGAACGGATGAACAAAGGAGTAAGACATGAAATGTGCGTATTGCGGTAAGGAAACGCCGGATGGACTGCCGAATTGTGTGCACTGCGGTCATCCGTTTACCTCGGCGCAGGTGCAGGCGGCTAGGCAGACCGGTGCGCAGCGCGCGGCCGCTGTGCCGGCCAAAAGTACAAAGACGGCAGATGCCGAGCGGCAAAAGAAACAAAAAGTAGTGGTGATCGTGATTGCCGGCGTGTTGGCAGCGGCACTTTTGATCGGCGGCATTGTGGGCATTACCATGAAGGCGCGTTCCGATCGGTTAAAGAAATTTGAAACACAGATCACCACCCAGTGGCAGGCGGCGGTTACGGATAAGCAGCCAGATTTTTTGGATGCGCTGGACAAGCAAGCCAGCTTGATCTGCACCGGTGCAGAAAAGCAGCAAAACGGCTATTATACAGTGACTGTGCAGGTCACTTCACCGGATATCAGCGGAGATTTGAAAAAGTACCAGGCACAGAAGACGAAAAAGTCGGCTAGCGATTCGGATATGGACCAGGCGATCTGCAAAATGATCGAGACGGCCACACCTAAGACCACAACCCAAACATTAGATGTGATCGTGGACGATGCTGGAGAGTACCATGTACAGTTTAATGACGCATTTGCAAATGCGATGTTGGGCTATGCGTACACAGACGCGATGCAGGCCCTGACGGAGGCACTCAAATGATGAAACAAAGGTGCAAAACGCTCCCTGCCCGGGTGTTGGCGGTGGTGTTATCTCTGGTGATGCTGCTGGGCAGTCTGCCGGTCAGTGCGGCGGAGAGTCGGTTCCTTTCTTTCCAGGTGGAGAGCGTAAGTGAAAACGGCAGCAAAACGGAGAGCTGGGAAGCGGCGTATGTCGTTGGGCAGGAGCTGTATGTTTCTACCAATTTCTTGGCCAAGTACACGCTGTTTTATTATAACGGCGATACCCACGCTTTTGTGCGCAGAGGGCAAGAGGCAAACAGCAAGTTCGGTAGGGTAGAGATCAACCCGGACAGCCAAAAAGCCACGGTATATATGAACCCGTTTTCGTCCAAAGAATATACTCTTCATGGTGTTTACACCTTTGGCCAAACCACATTTTTGCCTCTCAATCAAATGGCGGCTTACTTAAAATGCAGCTTGACCATTAAAGACGATGTAATACGGGTGGTCAACAGCGGTTACAGCTTGGTAGACGCAGAATATGCCATGAGCAAAATTCAGAGTAAATCGGATTTGCTGCGTTACGATGTTGGCAATATTGTGGACGATATTTTTGGTGGTAGTGAAATGCTATTCAAGCTCTCCGGCATATTGGGCTATTTCGGCTCTACCGTATTTGAACGCCGGATATCTAAGCTGGACTTTATTTTCCATACCGGCGACATCAAAGAGTATGAGAGCTTTTTGGACAAATGCGTTACGGATAATCAGGCGTACATGGATGCGCTGACCTCCGGCGATGATCTGATCAATCGGTTTAGCACCGTAGCCGGGCTGAATAAAGATGTGCACGATACATCCAAAAAGCTGGCGGATTTGACTTCTATCATAACGGATGTGACGCAGCCGCTGAAAGAGGATAATTTGAGCGCATCGCTGCTTTGGAAAGATGCCAGCGACTGGAACACCGCATTTTCCGATTTGTCCAAGATTACGCAGTTTGCGGATTATTATCTAAAGCTGGGCAGTATGTGTGAAGACAACCAGAATATGCTGGCGCAGTTTGGTGATCGCCAGTTGAAGTCTGATACGGATTTCCCATTCCGTGTGGCTTTGCTTAAGGTCAAGTCCAGATATGGCGGCAGCACCGTCTCCAATATTATGGGCCAGGTGGGACAGCAGCTGATCAAATACGGCGCAGACGATGCGGTGAAAACGGCGCTGAAAAAGGTGGCTTCTGATGCGGTGCTTTCACAGCTGGCGATTGCAACCACAACCATGGATGTGATCACCAAGGTTTGCCGAGCAGCCGGGTGTGATATTGCGTCAGACGCCAATTATTCCATTATGTTGGATTTAGCGGTTCGGACCATGCTGTTTAATGACTTTAACGATTTAGACAATACACTCCGCCACACCAACGAATCCCAGACGGAAAACTATCGCCAGGCTGCTATTTTCTACCTGATTGCTTGCAAGCAGACTTTTGATGCTGCCAACAAATTGGCAGCAAAATACGATATGTCGGCTACATATTATAAGAACAGAATTAAGACCATTAACACGGTCCTTTCACTGTATTATTTGGCTATCCAAAGCAAACATTTTGATAATTTTGCAGAGATGGAGGAGAACATAGCCAATAATCAGCAAGAGATCCGGGACGCAGGCCTTTTGCAAAGCGGCAAAACCGTCTCCCAGGACGAGGCTTTGCAGATTGACGCCAGCGCAGATGATGACCTGCAAAAACGCCAGTGGAATGCACAGAATGGGAAATTAGATTATTCTACGGACGGGCACTATATATACACGAAATTCGCCAGACAAGATGAAAATTATAGATTGTATTATAGTTTGATTTTAGGCGATGCAAGCGGTTCAGAAAAAGTGCTGACCGAGTGTACAGAGGGCTTTGTCTTTGCGGGCGATCGGGTTTATTATTGCAATATCGGAGGTTTGTATAGTTGCAACCTGGATGGCGGCGATCAAAGGAAAGAAATGCGCTTCTTTTACGATTACAAAAACGATTACTGTTACACCCAGTTGATTCCGCTGCCAAATCATCAAATTCTGTGCGTTACGGGAATAGCTGACGCCGCCGGAGGAACAGCGCAATTAGTAATTTACGATACAGAGACTTCTCAATCGAAAAAATTGGACATCAATTATACATATTACGATTCGTTTTTTACCTATGGGAATGATTTGTATTACAGAACATCAGATTACTATGATGAGGCATGGGGAAGTAATTATGCTCTTCGCAAGTACGATCTGACAACCGGGAAAGAAAGCAAAATAGATTTGAATATAGACAGAACTCAATTCATTGGGATCTTTGGGGATACAATGTATTTTGCATCCTCGGGTGACACTAAATCCATTTTCAAAATGGATGTGCGTACCGGGGAGTGTACACAACTTGGTACGATACAAAGCGATGCGCCGATTCATGATTTACTTGTCTACCATGACCAAGTGTTCATCACCAGCGGAACCGGTGCAGGAGATGGCTTCGCAGTTTGGAACGGCAAAGAATTCGACTATAAAGACCCGGGTATATCTGAGCACGGTTTGTTATCAGAGTACGGCGGTATGGAATTCCTGGGTTCTAAACTTGTGGGTATGACTTGGAACGGCATAGACAACAGTGATGATAAAATCACTCAGCTTTACGACCTACAATAAATTAAAAAGAAAAGGTGATTCTAATGATGAAAAGAATGATGTCAACCGTTCTTGCGATTATTCTGGTGATTACCAGTTTGATGGGAACCACCATGATTGCGCAGGCTGCCAATTATTCCGCGTTTCCGGTTTGCCAGGAGGAAAAGGAAGATGCCTTGCAGACTGCACCGGAATTAAAACTCAATCAAAGCTACCGCGTGAGCTTTAAGAACGGCGTTTATACCAATCCAGAGCGAACGGAACTGTACAATGTGTATGAGCCGAACAAGGTGTTAAAGTTTATTCCCACATCAAATGGGTACTATGAGGCTTCCATTTATATTGCCGAGCGGAACCAGCACATGACGGTACAGTTCGCTTACAGTGATGCAGAGAGCATAAAGGACAACAAGTATTATTCTGTTTCAAATGGAAGTTATGAATACAATATCCATACCTCAAAAGAGGCGTCCATTGCGTCTTCCACCTATAATGTGTACAGAAATACGGCCCGTGGCGCGGCATATCTTCAAAAGGGCAAGACCTACTATATTGTGGCCTATGCAGCCTATGATGATTACGATGTGGAAAAGACCATGAAAACAGAGGTGCAGGGCTACGCTTACCATACAGTCCCTGCAACCATTAAGGTCTACAAACACAGCCACGATTATGAAGTAAAAACTTATAAATACAGCGATTACACCTCTGCATACTATAATTGCCGGGTATGCTCTCATTCCACATCTTCATATTTTTATAAGCCCAAGACGCTGACCCTGTCGGCTGCCTCTTATACCTATGACGGTAAGGTGAAAAAGCCGTCTGTTACCGTGAAGGATAGCAACGGGAAGAAAATTTCCAGCGCGTACTATAATGTGACTTATTCCGGCGGTTGCAAGAATGTAGGCAAGTACACAGTTAAGGTGAAGTTTAAGAAAGAGTACGCCAGATTTGGCTCCATGTCCAAAACCTTTACCATCAATCCCAAGGGCACCAATGTGTCCAAGGTCACGGCGGCCAAGAAAGGCTTTAAGGTCACCTGGAAAAAGCAGACTACCCAGACTAAAGGCTATGAAGTGCAGTATAGCACATCTTCTAACTTCAAAAAGGGCAATAAGACCGTAACGGTAGGCAAAAATATGACCACTTCTAAGTCGGTAAGTAAACTGTCCGCCAAGAAGAAGTATTATGTGCGGGTACGCACCTATAAGAATGTGAAAATCAATGGCCAAAATGTAAAGCTCTATTCTGGGTGGAGTAAGGCGAAGAGTGTGACCACCAAGAAATAAGCAGTAAGATTTGACTGATAAAATACAATGCACCAACAAAAAGAGCGGGCAGTTAGCCAAAGCCCCGTAAGGATGTTTTTTTCAGAGATACGGTGTAACCCCCATTTTCGGGGTTGCACCGTTTCCTCTTTCAGGCTGTAAGCCTGTATTCCTGCGGGTTTGCCTGTATTTTCTCCATCAGACTTTTGATCTCGTCCTCAGTGGGAATGTCAATCAGTCCGATGGCTGTGAAGTAGATGTCCACCCTCACATAGCAATGACCGCCTGACTTATCGTTGTTGTGAACCTCGATCCTTCTTATCAGCGAGTTGACAAGCGTTGGCGTCAGTTCCTCAAACGCCGTGCTGCTTCGCAGGACTCTCAGCAGGGTTTTCAGATCAAGGCTTGTCTGTTCGATGCAGGCAAGCCTTTTCTCGTCCTCATCGACCCTTTTGACAAGCTCCCTCTGCTCATTTTCGTAATTGACCGACATTCTTGCATAGCGTTCGGCTGAGATGTTGCCGAGGACTTGATCCTCATAGATGCGCTCTATCAGCTTGTCAAGGTCTTGAATACGCCGTTTCCCGCTTTCAATGGCAG
>ERZ1106943.1437-NODE-1437-length-24386-cov-2.803132_pt1 | contig 24386 bp, 17 predicted proteins | sample MGYA00403671_ERZ1106943 | MGnify/ENA primary metagenome ERZ1106943 (study PRJEB35170, sample SAMEA104062427) | human gut metagenome | biome: human gut; feature: human-associated habitat; material: faeces | place: Denmark | collected 2012-06-14 ...
CAAGCCTGCAAATATCCGATACGGTTGTTTTATGGTAGCCTTTTTCAATAAAAAGCTTTATTCCCGCGGAAATTGTCCGCCGCCTTACTTCCTGACTGTCGTAGCGTCTTGTCATGATAAACCCTTTTAAAAAAACAAACAAAAACTTTTGTAGAGTTGAGAATAATTCGAAATTAGTTCACACTCTATTTTCGAGTATTATAATAACAGATTATGTACTGAATGTCAACAGCATCAGTCACTTTTTCGGTAAAAAGGACGGTATGCGCAGAGTTTGTCTCAGAATAATGCGTCTGCCACTTGCGATTTTCGGCGTAAGATGATAAAGTATTATAATGAGAGGAGAGTTCATGCCATGCGTGAAACACGCAGGGGCACCTCTTGAAAATGCGACTTTTGGCGAGGAAAATATGGAAAGTATCAGTGAATTTGCGGAACAAATTATTTCCTGCGGTGCGCACAGGATCGTGCTCAGCGGTCCGCGCGGGGAAAAACGATACAAGAAGAGCACGTTTTCACTTGTAAACGGCCAATATTTCATTGAAAGGCTGACAGAGAAGCAGGCGTTCCATGAGTATTGCGAAAAAAACGAGGCTGCGATGCGCATATGTTCCGATTTTGAGGGATATACGCAGGTTAATGCGTGGAACGGCGAGCGCGAATTTACGGCAAAGCTGACAAAAAAGGGCAATCTGCTGACCGGCAGCCGTGCCTGCACTGCAGCTCCGAAGGCGGTTGAATCGCAAAACCGAAAGAAAAAATACATCCTTGCAGAGGGCACTGTCATCCCCCCGCTGGCAGACATGGGTGTTATGGCAAGTAACGGTGCGGTACACAAGGCTATGTACGATAAGTTCAAACAGATAAACAGATTTTTGGAATTCATCGACGAAATTGTAAAAGATGAGGCTGTTGACGGAGAAAATAATGACGCAGAGAAGAAACCGATGAGAATTATCGATTTCGGGTGCGGAAAGTCATACCTCACGTTCATCGTGTATTATTATTTCACTTTTATTCGCAAAATCCCCGTACAAATGACAGGAGTCGATTTGAAGGAGGATGTTATCGATTTCTGCACGAAGCTTGCAGAGAAATACGGTTATTCGAATTTGCATTTTCAAGCGGGAGATATAGCGGACTGCGCTGCGGATGAGACAATCGATATGGTGATAACGCTTCACGCATGTGACACAGCGACGGATTATGCACTGTATAATGCAGTGAAGCGAGGTGCAAAGTACATTCTTTCGGTGCCTTGCTGCCAGCATGAATTGGCGGGAAAGGCTGATTATGCTGCAATGCCTATATTTGACGATAACGGGATACTGCGGGAGCGTGTTTCGGCATTGATAACGGACTCGATACGGCAAAAGCTTCTGACGGCATGCGGATACAGGACGGGATTGATGGAATTTGTTGACCTTTCGCACACGCCGAAGAACCTTTTGCTTCGCGCAAAAAAAACGAATTTGACCGAACGTACCCGCCGCAGCGCATTAAAAACGGCTGAGGATACGCTCGAAGTTTTAAAGACGGAACAAAAACTGCATGAACTTTTGAAAAAGGACGGTTACTTTGACTGAACGGTTTCAGACTCGGTTGAGGAACAAAAATGCAGAAAAGTATACAGGCACTGAAAAAGCACAAAGCCCGAGGTGAAAACGAATGAGTAACAGCATTATGCGCAAAATTGCGAAATTTATCGTGGAAAAGCATATAATTATTATGCTTCTGTTCGTTGTACTCGTCATATACAGCGCGCTTTCAATAAGCAAGGTCCGCGTGAATGAAGATATAACGGCACTGCTGCCGCCGAAAACGGCGACGAGGCGGGGTCTTACCGTCATGGAAAATGAGTTCACGGCTTTTGCTTCGGCAAATGTCATGGTTTCCAACATTACATATGAGAAAGCCGCAGAACTTGCCGAGAACCTGCGTGAAATTGAAAATGTTGCAACTGTTTCTTTTGATGATTCGTCGGAACACTATGCGTCCTCATCTGCGCTTTTCACGGTTGCTTTTTCTGCCGAAAGCGAGGATGAGCGTGCGATCGATGCGCTTGAACAGATTAAGGACAGCCTTTCGGATTATGAAGTAAGCGTTTCAACAACTGTCGGACAGGATTACGTGAAGCAGATTGCGGGGGAAATAACACAGGTTCTTATTCTTGCACTCATTGTAATTGCGGCAGTGCTTTTGTTTACATCAAAAAGTTATTTCGAGGTTATAATCCTTTTCATTGTTTTTGCAGTGGCGGCGGTGCTGAATATGGGCACGAATTATTGGCTTCGGGAGATTTCGTCAGTAACGAATTCCATTGCGATCATTCTTCAGCTTGCGCTTGCAATAGACTATGCGATTATTTTCTGCCATCGTTTTCAGGATGAATATGACAGGCAGCGCAATGTTAAAAGCGCGCTTACGGATTCACTTGCGTATTCAATAATTGAAATATCGTCCTCAAGCCTGACAACGATTTCGGGACTTGTTGCTCTGATGCTGATGCAGTTCCGCCTTGGTTATGATTTGGGTCTCGTTCTGACGAAAGGCATCATATGCAGCATGCTCACGGTGTTTTTGCTTATGCCGGGACTCATTATGCTGTTCCACAAGGCTTTGCTTAAAACCCGCCATAAGAATCTTGTTCCGAATATAACGGGTTGGGGAAGATTGCTTTCAAAAAAAATTCCCGTGTTCCTGATTATATTCGCGTTTTTGCTGCCGGCTGCAATCGTGTTTTCGGCAAAATGCGAATACACATTTTCGGACAGGATTACGCTTTCGGAGCAGGACAGAATAAAAGCCCATATCTACAACACGTTTGATGAAACAAATATGATAGCGGTACTCGTTCCTGTCGGAGATTATACAAAGGAGAAGGCACTTATTTCGGAGGTTAACGGTCTTCCGGGGATACGTTCGGCACTCGGGCTTGCAAGCATAGAGATTGAGGAGGGGCGTGTGCTGACGGATCCGTACACCGCCCGCGCCGCTTCCGAACTTCTGGGTGTTGATATTGAAACCGCAAAGCTTCTGTATGCGCTGTACGGCTATGAACATGACAGCTTTCAGCCCATTCTCGGCGACAGCGATGCGTTTGCCGTGCCGCTTATTGACATGCTTGAGTTTCTTTTTGAAGCAAAGGACAGGGGAATGATAACCCTTGATGACGACAAGGAGCAAATGATTGAATCCATGCGCGGAACGCTGGATGATGCGCTTGTGCAGCTGCGCGGCGAGCATTATTCGCGAATCGTATTCAATGCCGCCGTGCCGGTTGAAGGAGAGGAAAGTGTTGCTCTGATTGAAAACATAGAATCGTCTGCACGCAAATTATATTCCGAAAACGGGAAAACGGAGCTTTCGGAAGATGCGATAATCGTGATCGGGGACATAACCAGCGCAAAGGATCTGGAGGATTCATTCAGAATGGACAACAATCGTGTGTCTTTTTTGACGATTGCATTTGTTTTTGTTGTGCTGCTGTTCACATTCCGTTCGCTCGGTGCGGCCGTGCTGCTGATTCTTGTGATTCAGAGCAGCATTTGGCTTAACTTCTCTTTCCCGTATATCACGGGGACGAACCTTTTCTTCGTTACTTATCTTATCGTAAGTGCGATACAGATGGGTGCGACGATCGACTATGCAATTGTTTTGTATAACAGGTTTCAGCTCAGAAAACAGGATTATGCGCCGAAACAGGCGATGGCAATTGCCGTTAACGAAAGCTTTTCAACAATACTGACTTCCGGAACAATTATGACGGCGGCAGGATTTATTATTGCTTTGCGGACCACCGATCTCTACATCAGCTCAATCGGGCTGACGCTTGGACGCGGTGCATTGATTTCGGTGATACTTGTGCTCACGGTTTTGCCGCAGGTGCTTTTGGTTGGAAATAAACTGATTGAAAAAACAATGATTGATTTTAAAAAATTGCTCGGAGGCGGCGCGGATGAACAGGAAAAGCTTGATGAAACAAAGTAAAAAAAAGGCGATGACGGGCGACTGCCCGGCTTGCTCCGGGCGAGGTGTTAATCAAAAACTCCGCTTTAAACTGCGGTTGTTTGCTTGCGGAATGCTTCTGGCTGCAACCCTGTTTTGCTGCCTGTTCGTGCCGATACATTCGGTTGCGGCGAGCATAAACACGGTGCGCATTGCAACAAAAGCGGAATGGCTGGAGTTTAAAGAGAACTGCCGTTTAGATTCGTTTTCAAAGGGTCTTTCGGTAAACCTGACTGCGGATATCGATTTGAGCGGAGAGACGGATTATGCCGTTCCCGTGTTTTTCGGAAACTTTGACGGCGGCGGACATACTGTGAGCGGAATGAAGCCGAATACGGATGCGGAAAGAACAGGGTTGTTTCGAATTATCGAAAAGGATGCAACTGTATGTGAGTTGAATGTCAGCGGTTCCGTGACCGTAACCGGACAATCCGGAACGGCGGGGATGATTTGCGGCGTGAATCGCGGCACGATTCGCAATTGCGCTGTAGCGGGCAGACTGGATGCATACAACGCTGTCGGAGGAATCGCAGGCATAAACGAACAAAGCGGGAAAATAATCGAATGCAGTTCTTCGGCGGAGCTTTCGGGAACATACAAAATCGGCGGCATTGTCGGTGTGAATGCGGGAGAAATCCATGAGTGCACGAATACCGGCGGGGTTAATCTTTCGGCAAACGAACGGTCAAGAAATATCGGCGGCATTGCGGGGACGAACACAGGAACGGTGACGGGCTGCATGAACAGTGCCGAAATCGGATATCTGCACACGGGTTATAATGTCGGCGGCATTGCGGGGCTCAACAGTGGCTTTACAGGCGACTGTATTAACAACGGAAGTGTTCGCGGAAGACGCGATATAGGCGGAATCATCGGTCAGTCCGAACCGTTTTACAAAGTTGAATACGGGAAGAATACGCTTGAAATATTGAATGAAAGCATACGGGGCTTTTCGGACGCCTTGGATGAAACGATATTGAATCTTCGACAGACCGTGCAGGACGGTGGAGAAGGTCTTCGCAATGTGCTTGAGGAAGCGGAAGAGCTTAGAGAAGGGTTGTCTGCCGATTTTGATACCATTGCGGGTGATGCCGCGTGGCTTGCCGATGCGGAAAAGTATTTGGACACCATTGAACAAAACCTTGAAACTTTGTGGAAAGCATTTGCGGATTCGGCGGAAGTAACTCAGCTGATTGCCGAAATTGAATTGATAATCATAGAACTGCGGAATGCAGAGCCGTCCGAGTGGGTCGAACTGCTTCAGGAATTGGAGGCAAAGATTGAGCAGCTGCGCATCCTGCTTGGCGATATTGCTTCGGCCGCTCCTGCATTGAAGGCACTTGCGGAGGCACTGAACGGACTGTTGTCCGTGTCAATCAGCGGTTTGCGGCAGGCGGCGGAGGATTGCTGCAAGCTTATTAAAAATGCCGAACAAAAACTTGATGAACTTACAAAAACAGCAAGCGAATACCTTGAACTGGTTAAAGCTGACGGGAACAGACTGGAAAACAGCGTTCAAAAATGTGTGAAGTCAATGCGGATCCTCCGCGAAAACATACGCAACGTACTGAACGGAAACGGCGGGAACATTGAAGATATTTCCGAAAATGCGGAACGTGATGCTGAAAATCGAGCAGGCGGAATGGCCGCAAAGTGCAGAAATTTCGGCGATGTTTCCGGTGACTACGGTATAGGCGGAATTATCGGTAATCTTTCAAAAGAACTTTCATCCGACTTGGAGGAGATAGACATTCCGTCAATCGATGATGTTCTTTTCACCGATACGACCCTTTTTATCAGGGCAACCGTTTTCATGTGTTCAAATGATGCGGTGATTTCGGCAAAGTATGATAATGCAGGGGGAATTCTCGGTTACGGCAGCCGCGGCTTTTTGCTTGGCTGCGAAAGCGGCGGCAGCGTTAAGGCGGGAAGAAAATACGCAGGCGGTATTGCCGGAAGACTTTCAGGAACAATTCGTGAATGCGGCAGCATTACTGCACTCGACGGCAAAGCTTATGTCGGCGGAATTGCGGGAAGTGCGAAATCGGTGATTGACTGCGCGGCGGTACCGACAATGCTGTTTGCCGGAAAATCAAGCTTTGCCGACGGAGCCTATATCGGCGCAATTGCGGGAGAACTGACGGAGGAGAGCAGAAACAATATCTTTGCAGACACATCTAAGTTTAATGACTCGTTCGATTCGGTGCGCGGCTTGGGCGGCATTGACGGCATAAGCTATGCAGGCATTGCGTATGCGGTGAGTCTTAACGAACTTGCCGAAAAAGCAAAAACACCGAATTTGTTCAAAAAGGTAACGGTCAAATTCAGCATAGACGGCAAAATCACGGAGGTTTTCGAGGTTCCCTGCGGCGGCAGGATCACGGATCTTCCGCAAGTCGGGAATGAACAGGGCAAGTATTGGCGGTGGGATGATTTCGGAGCGGATTGCGTAACGTTCAGTCAAACCGTGAGCGGGGAGTGGCACCGAATGATAACAACAATTGCAACAAACGAAGAGATTCCCCAAATCCTTGTTGAGGGCATTTTTGACGATGAAGCATATGTCGTTGCCGAAGATGCGGCGGAGTTTGCGTTAAAAAACGGGTTTGGCGAAGGAGTTCCGACAGCTGCTTTCCGCGTTCGCGTTTTCGGCGCGGAGGCCGGCGAAAGCACATACACCGTGCGCTGTCTTGCGGAAGAGGATTGCAAGCTGAGCGTATTGACCGATGCCGGCTGGAACGAGTGCGAATTCAAACGTGACGGTAAATACATTGTGTTTGAGCTGAACAACAATGGTATTTTTGCCATTGAAAAGGTCATAAAAAAAGACCGTACGCCCTATATCATGATCGTATGCGGTGCGATTATACTGACTGCGGCCTTTGCGGCGGTTATTGCGGTGAAACGCAGGCGCGGCAAAAGCAAGTCGGAGTGAAGCAGAGTCAACCGAGTGAACGTTTCGGAATGGGCGGCGACAACGGCAGTAAAAAATGCCGAATGCCTTTTGAAAGGAAAAGAATGATAAAATACATCGAAAAGACACCGATAACCCAAGGTTGGTCGGATGATTATAAGTATTTTGCATTGGGTGCCGACGGCAAAAAGTACCTTTTGCGCGTTACCCTGGGAAAGATAAATCCCGATTTTATAACTCTGTTTGAAGCACAGAAGAAATGCGCATCGATAATTAGTGCGGCCGAAAACATTCCGATGCAGCAAGTTCCGATGAGCATACCGATCGAGTGCGGTAAGCTTGATGATATCCATGCTTTTTGTGATGATATTCGACAGCACACCGGAGGAACATATGCTGTTTATGCCTGGGCGGACGGCGGCGCAGCCGAACCCGCTGTTGCAGTGATGCCCGCTGCAGAACAGTACGCTTTCGGACTGAGGGCAGGCAGAATTTTGAAATACATACACGAAGTTCCGGCTCCGGACAATGTACAGAACTGGGAGAAACGCATTAATGTATCCATAGAGAACAAGTTAAGGCTTTGCCGTGAATGCAGCATCAAGAATGATGTTGCAGATTCCTTTGTCGAATATATCAAGGCGAATCGGCATCTGCTGAAAAACAGGCCGCAGACTTTTCGCCACGGGGATTATCATATCGGCAATTTTCTTGTAAACGATTCAGGCGAACTTATCGTTATAGATTTTAATCGCTCGGATTTCGGCGATCCGTGGCAGGAATTCAATCGCCTTGTGTGGAGCGCACACCTTTCACCGTATTTTGCGTCCGGGATTGTGAACGGTTATTTTGATAATGCCGTGCCGCCGGAATTCTGGAAACTGCTCGCATTGTATACATGCATAAACGGGATTGCATCCGTGCCGTGGGCAGTTAGATTCGGAGAGGAAGAAATTCAGGTTATGCTCCGTCAGACCCGTGAGGTTTATGAATGGTACAACGGTATGACGAATGAGATACCGTCATGGTACATCGGCGTTCCTGAGCTTTGGGATGCATACACGAAAACAGGTGAGCGCACCGGGCAGCTCCTGATACGCGGGGAGCCGATACCGGAAGGGTTATACCACATTGTTGTTGAAGTTTTGGCAGTGTATCAGGACGGTTCGGTTCTTTTGACACGGCGAGATTACAATAAAGGCGGTTATCCCGGGCTTTGGGAAAGCAGTGCGGGCGGTTCGGTACAGCGTGGAGAAGATCCGGAAACCGCAGCAAGGCGAGAGCTCCGTGAAGAAACAGGGCTTGCCGCGGATGTGCTTCAGTCTATATTTACGGACATCTCGCAGGATTCAATATATATGGGCTATTTGTGCTTTATCAGCGCGAAAAAAGACTCCGTTGTATTGCAGCCGGGAGAAACTGTTGAATATCTTTGGGCGGATAAAGAAGAATTTATAAAAATATATAATTCGAAAGAGTACGTTCCGCCGCTGCGTAAGCGTCTGCGTGAAACGGTTGGAAGGCTGTTCGGAGAAAATGCGGCAGAATAAAATGTTTAAAGGTCTGGAAATGATTCAATATTAAACATGCCGAGTCCCTGTGAGTTTTTTGAACCGAGACCTGCGTCATAAAGAAAGTTGATAAGCTTGCCGTTGCCGCGCAAAACATAGCTGCCGCCGTATGAAACGATGGTGGATCTTTTAAACCTTGAAACGATGCGATGATTCTGAATTAACTCCGCCGGAGGAAGGGCAGGTTCAAAGGAAAAATCCGTCGGTGCGGGCGTGTTGAAATAGCTCTGCCATTTTCTGAGCGCATTGTTGACCACAGCAGTATAGAACAGAGATTCATCGGGGGCTATAAAGCGGCGATAACCGCTTTTCTCGGTTTCAAAAACCGTAATCGGCGACAGCATTGAGATTTTTGCACAGCAGGTATTGGGTGAATAATCTTCAATGCGGCTGTCCAGAATTTCAAGTGTGTTTTCAAACAACTTGATTTGGCTGCTCGGACACAGCACCGAACCGAGTTGATACACGAAATTCGGATCAACGCTGCGAACCTCAAAATGCACGGTATCCTTAAAGATGATTTCACGTTCGCTGTGCATGAACGGTCCCGAAAGACGGCCGAAAGTAAAAAGCTTATAATTGCGCGCGCCGCAAGAATATCCGCTGTTGTGTACATAATTTGAATAATGCGGATTGCTTGCAAGAGCATGATAGAGCATTCCCTGCAAGGCGTATCGGTGCGACAGCGGCAAACGGACATGCCGAGCGCTGAATGTCAAATGTAACTGCATAGTTGTCCCTTTCTGAGTTTTTAAAGAATAAACAAGAACGGTTCCCGATAAAATACCGCACTCGGTGATTATCCGAAAACGAAATAAACCAATGCCTGCTGTATAGTTTTAACCGGTCTTTTTGCGGAACGGCTGTTCATGAAATATATAACCCGCATTGCCAAAATCAGACAATGTGAAGTTGATTGCATTATGTCGACTGAACTGTGGCTCCGCACAACATAAGCTGTTGCATTTTTGCCCGCTGCGGGCAGCTTAGAAGTCGTATTATCTGTTTCGCACACTCATTATATCATAACAAAACGCGATTGCAACACCGTCATGTATAAAAAAACTGCCTCTTATGCTTTTTGGCTTCAATGAAGTTACTGAACGTAATAAAACAAAAAACGAGGTTGTGCAAGGTTTAAAATGAAAACGGCGGCTCGTTCGAAGTGTTGTCAGATGAAACAGAATTGCGGCATACGGAGCGGTGCTGTCGGATTAACCACAGATATGTATCAAAAAAATGCGGCATGAACGGGTACAAAATTTGACAAATGCGGCGCAGCGGGCTATAATAGATATGTTTACAGTGGGAAGTATACATGATGCTTCCAATACCCGCTGAACAATGGGAGAATCAATACGATGGAAACAAACCGAAAGCGTCGCCGCGGCGACCGCAAGGATGCATACCTTTTGAGAGATCTTGATGCAATGCACAAATTTATTCCGTATCTGCTTCCGAACAGGTGCGATAATGAGGCAGTGATGAGCGAGCTTATCGACCTTACCGCCGTGAATGAATACGTTGCAAAAAAGAATGCATCAAATCCCGCATTCAGGTACACTTTGTTTCATGTGCTCTGCGCTGCTATTGCAAAAACCGTAACCCTGCGCCCAAGGTTGAATTGCTTTGTTGCGGGACATCGGGTTTACGAGCGCAAGGCATTGAGTGTCTCCTTTGTTGTTAAAAAGCGTTTCGAGGATAATTCCTATGAAGCACTTGCGATTGTAGACATTGACAGGCAGGGGCAGCCGCCGGTTGATCAGATTCACGATAAAGTTGAAAAATTCGTAACTTCCGTGCGCAAGCACGACAAGACGGACGGCACGACCGACGCAATGGAAACGTTGACAAAAATGCCGCGCTTTCTTCTTCGAATCGTGGTCGGCATTCTGATGTGGCTGGATTATCACGGTTGGGTTCCGACATGGCTTACAAAGGATGACCCATACAATTCATCCGTTTTTATAAGCAATCTCGGAAGCATCAAGATGCATGCGAGCTATCATCACCTGACGAACTGGGGCACTAATTCTTTATTTGCTATTATTGATGAAAAACATTTGCACCCGTTCTTCAACGCTGACGGAAGCTATGAAATGCGTGAGGCGCTGAGACTCGGGCTGACTGTTGATGAACGCATTGCGGACGGCGTTTATTTTGCAAAAAGTGTAACGCTGCTGAAAAAACTGCTCAGCGAGCCGGAATTGCTTGATCTGCCGATTCAGACTCCTGTTGAGTTCTGAACAAACGCAAACAACAACGGAACAACGGCACAGCGGTCGGACAATGACGCAAAACAGAAAATGCGCGTATTGTCCTCCGTGTGTTGCTGCGTATTTCGATTTTTCCCAAAAATCGAAAGGAATAATATGCAAAACAATCAAATGAACCCGTTGGAACAGGGCGCACCGTGGCTTGCAAATTACGGTGACGTTCCTTTTCACCTTGAGTATCCGAATGTGAGCATTGCGGATGCGGTGTTGAAGACGGCAGAAAAGGAAAAGGATTTTCCTGCAATTTCCTTCATGGGCAAAACATTCAGCTACACCGTTCTTGTTGAAAAAATCAATCAAGCAGCTGCGGGATTTGTAGCTCTCGGCGTAAAAAAAGGTGATATGGTCACAATTTGCATGCCGAACGTTCCGCAGGCGGTGTTCTGCATGTACGCACTCAATCGAATCGGTGCGGTCGCAAGCATGATTCATCCGCTTTCGGCTGTCAGCGAAATAATTTACTACCTTAAGGAAGTAAAAAGTGACTATTTGCTGACGCTCGATCAGTTCTATTCAAAAGTTGCGGAGGTTGAAAAAACATATCCTGTCAAAAAGGTTATCATAACTTCCGCAGCAGATGAGCTCGGCGCCGTCAAGTCCACTGCATTCAAGCTGATGAATGCAAAAAAGAACAAAGTCAACAAGGCGGATGCTTCCGTTATCTTCTGGAAAGATTTTATCGGGAACGGAAAAAAAGTCGATCTTGCAAAATATATCGTTCATATGCCGGCGAATGAAACGGCTGTCATACTGTTTTCGGGCGGAACAACGGGTGTCACAAAGGGCATTCAGCTCAGCGGAATGAACTTTAATGCTCTCGGACTGCAAACCGCGGCTATGTGCAACAGCGTTGTGCGTCATGCAAGAATGCTGGCGGCAATGCCGATTTTCCACGGTTTCGGACTCGGCGTCTGCATACACACGATGCTTGAAGTCGGCGGAACAAGCATTCTTGTTCCTCAGTTCAATGTTAAGAAATATGCAGAGCTCATCAAAAAGGAAAAGCCCAATTATATCGCGGGTGTACCGACCCTGTTTGAAGCGATAACGCGCAATCCTTATCTTGACGGCGAGAAACTCGACTACCTGCGCGGCGTATTCTCGGGCGGTGATTCGCTTTCGGTTGAATTGAAACGCAGATTCGATGCATTCCTTGAAGCGCACGGTGCAACAGTTCATGTTCGTGAGGGCTACGGAACGACCGAATGCGTTACCGCAAGCTGTCTTACGCCTTACAATCAGGAGCGTGAGGGCAGCATCGGCCTGCCTTATCCCGACACATACTATCAGATTTGCGCTGTCGGCACAAACGATGAAGTTCCTTACGGCGAACTGGGCGAGATCTGCCTTCGCGGACCTTCCGTAATGAAAGGTTATCTCAACCACAAGGAAGAGAATGCAAACACATTGCGCACGCATTCGGACGGCCATGTGTGGCTGCATACGGGCGACCTCGGCAGCATGGATAAGGACGGATTCATCTATTTCAAACAGCGCATTAAGCGAATGATTGTTACGAGCGGATACAACGTTTATCCGTCCCAGCTTGAAAACATCATAGACGGACACGATGCCGTTCAGATGAGCTGCGTCATTGGTGTAAAAGATCCGTACAAGATGGAAAAAGTGCTTGCATACGTTGTCCTGAGGGACGGGTTCGAGCCCTCTGAGGAGCTGCGGCAGGATATTCTGAACTATTGCAAAAAGCATATTGCAAAATACGCAATGCCGTATACTATCGAATTCCGTTCGGAATTGCCGAAGACTCTTGTCGGCAAGATTGCATACACGGTGCTTGAAAAGGAAGCCAATGCGGATCTTGCAAAGGAACTCGTAAGTTGATTTGAATAACAAGCGGCTCTGCTGCGGGCAGGTTCGAAATTGAACCTGCCCGAGGCAGAGTTTTTTTGAAAACCGAGAGCGTCCACGTTCCGAGCATACGGGCATTGCGTCACAAATATGCGTAATAAACTTGCACGAAATTGACTCTGCCGCGGATTTTTTGTTGAAAATGTGGATTCTTTTCGTTATTTTGCAAAAGACTGTATACAAGGACATGAAAGTGTGATAACATATAAACGCAAGAAAATTGTGTAATCGGCAAACGGAGTAAACCTTGATAAGTAACCTTTTGCGGAGAAAGTTCACAGATTCGGGCTTAAACCCATAAAGAGAGTATCCGGGTGTACTTGAAAAACTTCAGAACCAATCAAAGCACTCATGAAAGTGCGGCATTGCATAGGGTTTTGTTTTGCAGAGTCAATACCAAACGAAAAATCGAAAGGAAACGTGAAACATGATTTGTCCAAATTGCGGTAAAGAGGCGGCTGACGGGGCATTATTCTGCACAGGGTGCGGCGGAAGACTCGATAATCTGCCTAAACAGGAAAAAATGACTGCTTCTGAGAACAGTAATAATGATGACTCATCCGTAATGGATGCGGTTTTCACATCGGATGCAGCGGACGGAACGCATGAAACAAATTCAGGGAATACCGTTGCAGAAAACAGTGGCGTCGCCGGCGCAGACGAAAACAGCGGCGAACGAATGAGCGCGGCAAACGATGATAATCTCAAAGCGCAGCCCGCAAACAAAATTTCGACAGAAAAGGATAAAAATGCTGCACCTTGCGAGTCTGCAGCAGCGGTTCAGCCGCCGGTGAAACCGTTAAGTACATGGAGCTTTATTTGGCGCAAGCTCCTGTTCATGATTCCGATTGTGAATATAGTTGTGCTGTTCGTTTTTGCATTTGCGGAGGGCATCAACAAAAACAGTCGTTCGTACGCGCGTGCCGCGCTTATCGGTCTGCTTACAGCGGCGTTGCTTTTTGCAGCTGCGGCAGTGCTGTGTTACCTTTACACAGATGAAATTATCGGATGGGTTCGCTCTTTGGTGGAGAAACTCATGAGCATGGCAGCGTGACGGAAACAGTTCCGAACGGAAAATCAAACCGTTCTGTGCGAAATCGGTCCCAAGCTGCATTGTTCAAAAATTGATGGCGTCGGTTTTTTCTTGACAAACGAAAAAAAACGGCTATAATTATACTTGCATCAGGTGAACGGCAGTGCATTCCGTTAACCGAGAGTATGCTTGGATGACTGCCGCAGTTCGAATTGCTGAAGTACGGAAGTCATGTGCAAATCATGTTAATAATGCTACCGGCTTTGAAGCGGATATACAAACACTCCGAGGCATAAGAGAACCGTCGGTATGGTGCGAGACGGTGCAAGGGGTTTGTTGCTCACCGCAGAGCTTTTGCCGCGAGGCAGGGGAGACATGTTTCAATATTAAAAGCTTTCCTGCATTAGCTGCAAACGCAAGCCCGCGTTAAGGGCATTGAGCGGTTTTGCTGCGCATATTCAGTGTGCGGCAAAGCAACCGGAGTGGTACCGCGTGGGCAGATTATCGTGTGTTTCCCTCGTCTTCGGATCGGCAGTCAATGCCGCATTCGAGCGGGGGTTTTTTTATGAATTGAATTCGAAACAACACCAAGAAGGAGAATAAAAATCTATGAGTGAACGTTATGAACATTTGCCAATCGAAAGAAAATGGCAAAAAATATGGGATGATACGCATTGCTTTGAAGCAAAAGACGACTTTACAAAGCCTAAATATTATGCTCTAATTGAATTTCCGTTTCCCAGCGGAGCAGGGCTGCATGTCGGTCATCCGCGCAGCAACACAGCGTTGGATATTATTTCAAGAAAACGCCGCATGGAAGGCTACAATGTCCTTTTCCCGATCGGTTATGACAGCTTCGGTCTGCCGACGGAGAATTATGCAATAAAAACCGGCGAACACCCCGCAAAGGTAACTGAGCGCAATATGCGCGTTTTTCACAATCAGCTGAAAATGCTTGGATTTTCGTTTGATTACTCGCGTGAAATCTATACGTCCGATCCTGCATACTATCGTTGGACGCAGTGGATTTTCCTGAAACTTTTCGAAAAGGGCCTTGCATATAAAGCGGAGCTTCCTATCAATTTCTGTCCTTCCTGCAAGGTTGGTCTTGCGAATGAGGAAGTCGTTGACGGCAACTGCGAACGCTGCGGTTCGCCCGTTGTGCGAAAGGTTCGTTCTCAGTGGATGCTGCGCATAACGGAATATGCAGACAGGCTGATTGACGACCTTGATACCGTTGATTTTATCGACAGAGTGAAATCATCGCAAAAAAACTGGATCGGCCGCAGCATCGGTGCGGAAGTAACTTTCAAAATTGAAGGGTATCCCGAAGGACTGCGCATATTCACCACTCGCCCGGATACGCTGTTCGGTGCAACATATATGGTAGTTGCACCCGAGCATCCGATCGTGAACGCAATGGCTGATAAGATTACAAATATGGAGGCCGTTAACGCTTATCGTGAACAGGCGGCGCACAAGAGCGATTTCGAGCGCAGCGAGCTTGCAAAGGAAAAAACAGGCGTGCCGCTTGAAGGCATCACTGCAATTAACCCTGCAACGGGCAATCCGATTCCCGTATGGATTTCGGATTATGTCCTCATGGGTTACGGAACGGGCGCAATTATGGCTGTTCCCGCACACGACACGAGGGATTATGCCTTTGCAAAGAAGATGGGACTGCCGATAGTTGAAGTTGTGTCGGGCGGGAACATTGAAAATGAGGCATTTACGGACTGCGAAAACGGTATCTTAGTAAATTCAGGCTTCCTGAACGGAATGCAGGTTGCGGACGCAAAGAACGCAATGATTCATTGGCTTGAAGAAGAGGGCATCGGAAAGAAAAAGACGAATTTCAAGCTCCGCGATTGGCTGTTCAGCCGTCAGCGTTACTGGGGAGAACCGATACCCCTGGTTCACTGCGATCATTGCGGTTGGGTTCCCGTGCCGGAGGATGAACTTCCGCTCAAATTGCCCGAACTTGATGACTTCCGTCCGGCTGAAGACGGTTCATCCGCGCTTGCAAGGGCGACAGAGTGGATCCATACCACCTGCCCGAAATGCGGTGCACCTGCTGAACGCGAGATAGACACAATGCCCAATTGGGCGGGTTCAAGTTGGTATTATATACGTTATTGCGATCCGCATAACGATACCGCGATCGCGGATAAAGCAAAGCTCGATTACTGGCTGCCCGTGGATTGGTACAACGGCGGAATGGAGCATACAACGCTGCATCTGCTGTACTCAAGATTCTGGCATAAATTCCTGTATGATATCGGCGTTGTAAGCTGCCCGGAACCTTATATGAAGCGCACCAGCCACGGAATGATTCTTGCCGAGGACGGAAGAAAAATGAGCAAATCTTTCGGCAATGTTATCAATCCCGATGACCTTGTGAATGAATACGGTGCAGATACCGTGCGCATGTATGAGATGTTCATAGGCGCATTTGACCAAACGATTCCGTGGAGCACGGCGGGTGTTAAGGGCTGCCGCAGATTCCTTGAGCGTGTGTGGCGTTTGCAGGATATGCTCACGGAAGGCGAGGGCATTCGCAGGGAGCTTGCTCCGGCAGTCCACGGCTGCATCAAAAAGGTAAGTGAAGATTACGAACGTATGAAGTTCAACACCGCGATTGCGGCGATGATGAGCCTTGTAAACGATATTTACGCAAAGGGCGATGTCACTCGTGATGAGCTGCACACACTGCTTGTGTTGATGAATCCCGTTGCGCCGCATATCACGGAGGAAATGAACAGCGTCATCGGATTCAACAAGCCGATTTATGAAACTGAGTGGCCGAAGTTCGATGAGGCAGCTCTCGTAAAGGATGAAATGGAAATTGCTGTTCAGATCAACGGCAAGGTTCGTGCAAAGATGAGCATACCTGTCGGCATGGAAACGGAAGCTTTGCGCAAACTTGTGCTTGAAAATGAAGAAGTTCTGCCGTGGGTTGAGGGCAAGAATATTGTGAAATTCATTGCCGTTCGCAACATCGTGAACATCGTTGTAAAATAATTAATCAGGAGGCAGCGTACATGAACGAAAATGCTGAAAACACCCGCGCAACGGCTGCATCGCGCGAAGCAATGGAAAAAGTTTGCCGGTTTTTGAAGGATACAGGGACATACTACCTTGCAACAGCGGACGGCGAGCAGCCGAGAGTACGTCCGTTCGGCACGATTCATATCTTTGACGGCAAACTGTATATTCAAACGGGCAGAGCGAAGGATGTTTCAAAACAGCTTGCAGCGAATCCAAAGTTTGAACTTTGTGCGTTTAAAGCAGAAACGGGTGAATGGCTTAGGCTGAGCGGGGAACTTGTTGAAGATAACAGGGTTGAAGCACGCAGGTCAATGCTGGATGCTTATCCGTCGCTTCGTGCAATGTACGATGAAAACGACGGAAACACACAGGCTCTTTACATCAAAAATGCAAAGGCAGTGTTCAGCTCGTTCACAAATGAACCGTTGGAAGTCGAATTCTGATTTGAAACATATTGCGATGAAATTGTTTCACAAGGCTGAAAACTGTTGATTGATTAAAAGCCCGCCGCACGGAATAACATTGGCTGCGGCGGGCTTTTGCATAATTGTTTGAATCCGAAAGAAGCACATGGCTTTAACCTTAAAGTCGAACAGCGATAATTCAGCTTTCGGGGATATATTCAAGCCCGGTCCAAAGCTTAAAAGCCAGTTTCCCCTGATGAAAGAGCATTCGCTCTCCGCCGAAGGCGGTCAAGCCTAAGTGTACGGCATCCTGCACGAGCTTTGTGCCGTTTGTTCGATAAACCATGTCTGCAATAATGCAAGAGGGCTTAAGACAATTCAAAAATGAGGTCTCTTCATAATCGGAACAGCCGCTGTTCATGCTATGCATACCGATAGGAGTTGCGTTAATCAGAATGTCGGCAGAAGAAAGAAGACGGGATTCTGTTTCAGCATGTTTAATTGCGGAAAGCATGTCAATTCCGTTCTTCTTATCACGGGTAACGAATCTGATTTCGGCTCCGGCACGAAGAAGCGCAGCGGCTGCGCCGTTTGCCGCGCCGCCGTGTCCGAGAATGACAACTTGCGCACCGCTCAGCCCGGCTCCGGTTTCCCTGAGCGCGTTTATCAAACCGTCGCCGTCGGTATTGTGTCCGACTAAGGTGCTTCCGTTATTGCTTATTGTAACGATGTTTACCGAGCCGCATTCGGCGGCAGTTTCATCAATCCCGTCAAGCAGCGGGATAATTGCCTTTTTATGCGGCATTGTAACGGCAAATCCGCTCAGTGAACGCTCAGACACGATTGAGCGTATGCGGCATAATTCCGATTCTCAAAAAAACGGCATTGATGCCGAATTGTCCGAACATGGGCGCGTATATTTCCGGGGAACGACTGTGTTCAATCGGATCTCCTATGACGGCATAGACCGCCGTACCGTGCTCGGCAGCTTCCGGCAGAGCTCGGCATGTATTCGGGTGCAGTTTGTTCAAGTTCTTTTTCATGCTTTTGATTATACCATAACGCAGCGAATTGTGCTATAATGTTGCTAACAATACGAAAGGCGCAAAAAAATGAAACTTGTTGTTATTAACGGTCCAAACCTGAATTTGACAGGGATGCGCTCTCCGAATGTATACGGAACGGATACACTTGAGACGATTACGGAAGAACTGAATGGCTATGTCATATCCTGCGGTTCGGAACTTGCAGCGTTCCAATCCAATCACGAGGGTGATATCATCGATGCAATACATGCCGCAATGAACGAGTTTGACGGAATCATAATCAATCCGGGAGCATACACGCATTATTCCTATGCAATCCGCGACGCAATAGAGGCGGTCGGACTGCCGACTGTGGAGGTTCATTTGAGCGATATTCATGCCCGTGAGCCTTTTCGTGCCGTCAGCGTTATTGAACCTGTCTGCATTGCGCAGATATGCGGAATGGGAAAGCAGGGCTATATCGAAGCGGCAAAACTTCTGCTTTCAAGGGCAATGAACTGAAATTCGGGCCTGAACAGCACAAATACCAATTTGTATTCACCGTTTTTGGAATATAAAAAAAGAAAGGCAACGACTTGCAGCTGCCTTTCTTTTTGTGTTCAATGTACGCAAATCAAATTCGACAAATCAGGCCCAGTCGGCGGGGACAAACAGACGCGTGTAGTCGCGCACGGCGTATCTGTCGGTCATGCAGGCGATATAATCCGCTGCAATGCGGTCGGGGCCGTCCTCATCAATATACTTTGTGAACTCCGGCGGCAGCTCGCTGACATGTTTGAGATAATGATAATACAGCCGTTCGATAACACCTTCCGCCTTGCCTTCCTCGGCTTTTGCGGCGGAATCATGATACAGGTTATCAAAAAGAAATTGGCGGAGCTTCTCAAATTCGGAGCTGATTTCGCCGCTCATTTCAACATGATTCTTGCCGCTGCTTGTTTGAAGAATGTCAAGAACGAGGGTGTTTATCCGTTCGCCGTGGGTTGCGCCTATGGCTTCAATACAGCTTTTGGGAAGAATATCGTTTGACAGAAGTCCTGCGCGAACGGCATCGTCTATATCGTGATTAACATAGGCAATTCTGTCGGCAAGGCTCACAACAACACCTTCAAGCGTTGAAGGATGCCCGCTCTTTTTATGATTCAGAATCCCGTCGCGAACTTCAAAAGTCAAGTTGAGTCCTTTGCCGTTTTCAAGCTTTTCAACGATGCGAAGACTTTGCTTATTATGTTCAAAGCCGCCGGGAACGATTCTGTTCAAGACGCTTTCGCCGGAATGGCCGAAAGGCGTATGCCCGAGGTCATGCCCCATGGCTATGGCTTCGGTCAAATCCTCATTGAGCAGAAGTCCGCGGGCAATCGTTCGGGCGATTTGAGCAACCTCCAATGTGTGCGTAAGCCGCGTTCTGTAATGGTCACCGATGGGTGAAAGAAACACTTGAGTTTTATGCTTAAGGCGGCGGAAGCTCTTGCAATGAATTATCCTGTCGCGATCACGTACAAATGCGGTGCGAACAGGGCAGGGGTCAATGGGATATTCCCGACCGCGTGTTTCTGCACTCAAGGCTGCATAGGGCGAAAGCGTTTGACGTTCCCGCTCTTCAATTATACGTCTGTAGTCCGGCATTGCTTCCTCCTAACCGAAAAATGAACCCGTTAAGTGTGTATGCAATTCGAATCAGAGAACACGGAAAATACGCCTGAACAGATCCTTTTTCGGAAGGAATTCAAGGTCACTGTTGCTGAACGGACGAAGCAGGATCATAAGTCCTCCGTATACTGCCACGCCGACGCAGAGCGAGGCGAGCGTTGCAAGCGTCGGATGTCCGAGCTTTGAACCGAGAGTGTACACAGCGAAGACGGCGAAGCCCATGACAATGCTTGAAAACAGAGGTTTTGCGAATGTATCCGTATAGCTTATGTTCATTCGTGTTTTGCGTATTACGTAAACAGTATCGGCAATTCCTGCAACCGCATAGCAGAGCACGGTGGACAATGCAGCCCCGAGGATGCCCATACTTGTGAATTGCATAAGAACCAACATGCTGACCACTTTAACAATGCCGCCGAGAGCAAGGAAATAGACCGGAACGCGCGGCTTGCCGAGACCCTGTATTATGCCGGTGAGAGTTTGAACAAGTGAAAGGAAAAGAACCCCGACGGCAGCGATATACATAACCTGCTGAGCCTGGATGAACCTGTCCTGATTGTTGCGGACGGCCGAATAAAGCAGGGACATTATCGGACCGCCGAGAATGAACAGTCCTGCTGCGCACGGTGCACCGATAAACATGGCAAGCTTGATGCCCGTTCTGCTTGCGGCGTTAACAATGCGCTTTTCCTTGCGCGTAACGGCCTGGGAGATTGCGGGAACGAGACTCATTGAAAGCGAAAGTGTCAGCACGGCCGGCATGTTGATAAGCGGAGTGACGTAGCTGCGGAGAACAGTGTATGCAACACGCGCATTTTCGTTTGCGATTTCTTCCGCAATACCCATTGCAATATCGTGCTTTTCGAGAAAATTGATAATGAACACGGAGTCGGCAATTCCCGTAACGGGCATTATTGATGCGCCGATGGTTATCGGAATTGCAATTGCAAGCAAACGCTTGATGATTGAGCCGCGAAGCCCGCTTTTTGCGCCTTTTGTTGAAACGCAGACGGGAAGAGAGCGATTGCGAATGCGGGCATCATAATAAAACTTGATGACAGCAAGCGCAACAAGCTCCGAAACGCTGACGCCTATCAATGCTCCCATTGCCGCCAACTCAGGGGCATCGGGGCGTGTTCTGACGAATAAAAACGCAAGGCCGAACCCGAATATGAGTTTGATGAGCTGCTCAACAATCTGGCTGATTGCTGTTCCGGTCATGCACTGCATTCCCTGCAGATACCCTCGGTAGGCACACATGACGGACACAAAGAGCAGCGCAGGCGACAATGCCATAAGGGAATACCTTGCCGGTGCTGCACCGGAAAGGTTTGCGATCGGTGATGAAAGAACAAACAGAAGAACGGCGGTGACAATTCCGATGACAAAAAGCAAGCGCAACGCTGCACGGAATACACGTTTTGCTCCGACGATATCGCCCAGTGCTATTCGTTCGGAAACAAGCTTGGAAATTGCTGTCGGAAGTCCCGCAGAGGATATGACGAGCAGCCAGGAATAATAAGGATAAGCAACCTCGTAATACGCCATGCCGCTTTCGCCGACAATGTTTGCAAGCGGAATTCTGTACACCGCCCCAATGATTTTGACCAAAAGCCCCGCAATGCCGAGAATTGCAGCTCCCTGCACGAAACCGGCATTTACTGCGGATTTAGTTTGTTTTTTCATGTTAAAAATCCTTTAACCAGCATCAACCGTCCCAAAGGCGGCTGTTGATAAAAATATTATAGCACAAAACGGTGCAATATGCCAACACTCCGCGGCAAAGGTCTTAAAATGCTTACACAGGCTTTACAAACATCAGCGATGCTTCTTTACGCCTGAACGCTTATCGGATGTTTTAACCGTTTTTTTGCCTTGAACTCCGCTGTTCTGCCCGATGCTGCGGCTCTGTTCAGGGAAACCGAAACGGGTATTCTGCCGCGCATCTTTTCGTTTGATTGTCGAATGTTCCGTCGCTCCATACTGCGAACGGTGATTGCTTTTTGTCGCAGAGGAAGAGCCTCCGCTGTGTGCCGGGTTTTGATGCACATCCGGCACGAGACAGTTCCTGCCGCTGCCGATGAGATCATCCCTGTCTGCAAGCCTGAGAGCTTTTCGGACGAGAGGCCGATTCTTTGGAATGAAGAACTGCATGAGGGCGCGCTGCATTGCTTTTTCCTCGGGCGAAACGGGAACATAAACCGGCTTCATTGTTCGCGGGTCAAGTCCCGTATAGAACATGCAGGTGGAAAGAGTGCCGGGAGTGGGATAAAAATCCTGAACCTGCTCCGGACGCTGCCCGCTCGCCTTCAGGTATTCTGCAAGTGCGATTGCAGAGTTCAAAGTGCTGCCCGGATGGCTTGACATGAAGTACGGAACAATGTATTGGTTCATTCCGAGAGCATCATTAAGCTGCTTATATCTTCGAACAAAGCGTTGGTACAGTTCACCGCCGGGCTTGCCCATCATCTCAAGCACGTGATCATCGATATGCTCGGGCGCAACCTTAAGTTGTCCGCTTATATGGTATTTAATAAGTTCCTTAAAAAATGTTTCATCTTTATCGTACATCAGGTAATCGTAACGAATACCTGAACGGATGAACACACGCTTCACACCATCCAGTCTGCGGAGCTTGCGCAGAAGTTCAACGTAATCCGTATGGCTGACTTCTACGTTTTTGCAAGGTGAATATCCCAAACAGGTTCGGTCTTTACATACACCCTTCGTAAGCTGTTTTTTACATGCAGGCTGACGAAAATTCGCCGTTGGCCCTCCGACATCGTGAATATAGCCCTTGAATTCGGGCATTTTGGTCATAAGCTTGGCTTCGGCAATCAGCGATTCGTGGCTTCGGGATTGAATGACGCGTCCCTGATGGAAAGTAAGCGCACAAAACGCACATTGGCCGTAGCAGCCGCGGCAGCTGACAAGGGAAAAGCGAACCTCATCCAAAGCGGGAATATGCTCGGTGTAGGAGGGATGGGGAAGGCGTGTATAAGGAAGATCGTAAACAGCATCCAACTCGTTGCGTGAAAGCGGCATGGCGGGTGAGTTTACAACAACAAATCCGCTCCCGTGCGGCTGAACAAGCGTTGCGCCGCTTATCGCATCCTGTTCACGGTATTGCGTCATAAACGCAGCACAGTAAGCTTTTTTGTCGTTTGATACTTTTTCAAAGCTGTCAATAAGCGCGTACTCATACACGCGCGAGAGGTTATCCGCCCAATATGCAGTTCCCTTAACATAGGTAATATCCCGTGCAGCAATGCCGCCGTCCAAAGCCTCCGCAATGTCGATAATCTGGCGTTCACCCATGCCGTAAATCAACAAATCCGCACCTGAGGATACAAGAACGGAAGGTAAAACACGGTTGTCCCAATAATCGTAATGAGCAAAGCGGCGGAGGCTCGCTTCAATGCCGCCGATAACGATAGGAATATCTCTGTAGATATTACGGATACGTTTACAGTAAACATTAACGGCACGATCGGGTCGCTTCCCGCGCTTGCCGCCGGGCGTGTAGGCGTCTTCGCTTCGCGGTTTCTTTGCACTCGTGTAATGATTCACCATGGAATCCATGTTCCCGGAATTCACAAGAAAGCCAAGCCTGGGTTTGCCGAAAACTTTGAACGATTCAGCACTTTTCCAATTGGGCTGGGCAATTATTCCGACAGAATAACCGTGTGAAAGGAGAACTCTTCCGATTATCGCTGTTCCGAACGACGGATGATCAATGTAAGCATCCCCCGTAACAAGAACAAAGTCGGGAACATCCTTTCCGACCTGCTCAAAAAGCTCCGCTTTGGACATCGGAAGCGGCTGTTTTTTATCACATTCGCTTCTTTCGGAAAATCTGTCATAGGAGTTGTCCGAATTATAAATTTTATATGAGCTGCAAAAACTTTTGTCGGCATATGCAGCATCGGCGCGGTTCTCATTGCGCTTCTGATTGCTGCTTCGTTTTCCGCGAGGAATGTTTCGGTTGATACCGGCAACGGTTTTATTCTCCGTTTTTTGATCTATCGGCTGCATTTTTGCTCCTTTTATCCCATTGCGCTCTTAGCTTGCGGATGAAACCCGCTCTACGGCGGTGGGTTTGTGAACATATTATAAAGGAAACGCGAATAAAGCGCAAGAAGAACGCACCAAAGCTCCGAACGGTTATGATTTACCCTGCCCGACGGCATACAGTGCGGGATGCATGGGGTACTCGGTCTTATCGATCGGAACCCTGCGAATTATTTCACCATCCAGAGAGTAAACACGATAGCTTTGATATGTGCTGCCTGCAATGGCCTTCCTTTTCAGAACACATTCGCCGGGTTCAAGTGCTGAATCAAGAACGAACTGAGGTTCGGAAGGAGGAGTTGAAGATGTAAGTTCCGAAACGGTGTCCACTCTGTCGAAATCCGACGGAAAAGGACAGCCGTATATTTCACAGCACAAAGTTTTTTGCGATTCATCAACCCACATAAAAACGTAAATATCGGAATCGGTGTTGTTGCGGAAAACAAAGTCCTTGTCTTTGCCGCTCAGTGCTGCATCCAACCCGCCGCCGATATAA
>ERZ1106943.1440-NODE-1440-length-24347-cov-2.772271_pt1 | contig 24347 bp, 19 predicted proteins | sample MGYA00403671_ERZ1106943 | MGnify/ENA primary metagenome ERZ1106943 (study PRJEB35170, sample SAMEA104062427) | human gut metagenome | biome: human gut; feature: human-associated habitat; material: faeces | place: Denmark | collected 2012-06-14 ...
CATTTAGGGTAGGTTGTACTATTTCTCGTTCTGCCCAACAGATAGTCTGTAGATGTGCCAAATAAATCAGCCAGGGCACAGAGCATTTCAAGGCGCATACGACGATCGCCATTCTCGTAGAGGCAATACATCGGGCCAGATATTCCAAAATAAGCGCCTACTTCTGCTTGGCACAGCCCTTTATCTCTTCGTAATTCCTTTAGTAAATCCGAATAAACAGCCATACAGCATCAATCCTTTCACCTGGTGTTAAAAGTATTGCACATCTTCTTTGATCTATGTTGAAATTTAACACCAGGTGAAAAGAAATCCCTTTTAATCAGATGCTATAATAAGCGCTCCTTCTAAATCAAGAAATTCTCATATGCGACAAATTGGGAAAAATCGCAACTATTTGAGATAAATTGAGACATATCAGGACTTTACTTTCTTTCTGGCTGTATGCTATGATATACTCGAAAAAAGGTTGGCGGAATGCCAGCCTTTTTTCATCAGCTGCTGATACAAGGAGGAATAAAGAATGATTGAAGAATAGCGTATAACCAGTACATGCAGTCCAAAACATACGAAAGGAGAATGATTGAATGGATGCCAGTCTAACCACCATTCTGGAGGTGGCACTGCAGCAAGGCATTTGGGCCGCGCTGTATATTTACCTTTTCTTCCGCATGCTGAAAGAAAATGCGCAGCGAGAAGAAAAATATCAGGGCATGATTGAAAATCTGAGCGGTAATATTCTCAAAGGCATTGATGATATTCAAAGCCGACTGGATGATATGTCGCAGGACGTCAAGAAACAGGACAAATAATGTTCTGTTTTTTTATGCCCTTTCACACTTTTGAGAAAGGAAATGAAAAATGAAAGATACCCATAGCGCCATGCGTCCTCACCCGCTGCCTTTTGATCGCATGGTTTCTGCCAAGGAAATGAATCAAATGCCCGGGCATGAAGAAAAGGCACGCCGCACACGTTCCAGTAAAATCTTTAATCTGGGTCGTGGTTTGTATCAGGCTGTTATTTATCCCGAACCCGTCCACGCGCAGGATGCTAACGGTGAATGGCAGGAAATCGATAATTCGCTTGAAACCCATCAGGATGCTCAAGGTGTATTTTTGTGTAACAGGCAGAATCCTGATTTGCGATTGACGCTTCGCCCTTCTTCGCAAGATGAAATGATTCGTCTTGAAGACGGTGACGGTTGTTATGTTGCCTGGACGGTAGAGGGGGCACAAGATGCAATTCCACATCCTGTTCCGTGTTCTTGCCCGGAACATGCAGCGGATGATCTGCGTCGAAATGTACTCGATCATTTGGACAGCGAGGCTATTTATGAAAATATTCTTCCTGGCATTACGCTCAAATGCCGAGTTAAAAGCGATTCTTTTAAAGATGAGTGGATTATCGCTACTCCTGACGCAGCTGTTCCAATTACGCTGCTGCTGAAAATTCCTAATTTGATTCCTCAAATGCAGGGTAACGGCGAAATCCACCTGATCGCCTCTAATGGTGAAATCCCTTATGTTCTGCCCAAGCCCTTCATGCAGGATGCTAATGCGAGTGAAATTCCAGGCTTTGTTGCTGTTTCCATGCAGCCCGTAGCAAATCAACGCGATCTATGGCGCATCACGTATACACCGGATGCTTCCTGGCTAAACACGGCACAGTTTCCGATTGTTCTTGACCCCGCCGTAATCAGCAAAAAGCACTCTACTGTTATGGAAGATAATTATATCTCCAGCAAATATCCAAGCACTGTGCAGGAATATGGTTCTGGCGTTATTCGTATTACGCAGGGAAGCAGCACTTGGGGAACCAGTAAAGCTTTTATCCGCTTTTTGAATAGTGGTTTGCCGGATATTGATTCTTCTTATTATATTACCAAAGCAGAGCTGACGGTGAAAACAGCAGCTAAGAGCAGTTATGGCCTGACTAATAATCCTACTGCTGCTGCTTCTCTTTATCTAAAAGAAGTCCTTGGCCCTTGGTCGGATACAAGTATTACCTACAATAATGCGCCTGCTTTGAACGACAAAGCACTGGACTATGTTTATGTTGAAAGTGCAGATACTCAGTACACTTTCGATATTTCTAATCTGGTGCGCAAATGGTATACTGGTGTTAACTACGGTGTAGGCTTGGAAGTTACTACGAATACCTGGATTAACCTGTATAGCGCTAATCATGCTTTCTATAAGCCTTATGTAACCATCAATTACGTCAGCCTTGCTGGCCTCGAGAGTTATTTGGCTTATGAGCAACAGTCCGCAGGCCGTGCAGGCACGGGTTATGTCAGCCTTTATAATGGCAACCTCATTTTTGAGCATGCGGATACCAGCAGCAGCGGCAACCTTATGCCAGTTTCTACTGCTCATTACTACAATTCTTGCTATTACAATCTTGACATGTTTGGCAGCGGCATGGGTTGGAAGCTGAATCTGCAGCAATGCCTGCACATGGAATTGCTCGGCATGGATGATGCCAATAAAACGACTTATTATGTTTATATGGACGCTGACGGTACGCGCCATCACTTTAAACTAACCTCTGGGAAATGGAAAGATCTCAGCGGCATGGGCATGGAGCTTAGTATTTCCGGGACGACAGCTACCATTACGGATAAGGCTGACAATAAGATGGTTTTTGATCTGCCTACCGTAGAATTCACTGGTTCCAACTTTGATGCGCTTAAGATGCTGAAATCTGTTTCGGATGCCTGCGGCAATACAATGTCGCTTAATTTTAATGAAAGCCGCATGCTTGGATATGCACAGGATGGCGCACAGCGATATACTCAAGCTATCAACGGCGCGTTGCTATCCTCTTTGTGGGGGCCGGAAGGCATAGATCGGAGTTTGGGGTTCGACTACGATGACCTGAGTCGCCTTACTTCTATTACCCATCAGGATGGCAGCGTAACAACCTATGCTTATAACACCCTAGGCCTTCTCGAACGCATTACTAACATTGATGGACTGACGCTTACATATAGCTACACTTCCAACCGTGCCTCGGGTCCCTTCCGCGTAAGCAGGGTAGAAATCTCTAATGGCGGTGTATACTTTGGCGGCCGTAAATATGTATATGGTGATTGTCTAACCAAGGTAATCGATCTGGTGCCAAACGATAATGGCACCGCACTAATGGAGGGTAAGGCGCTGGTATATCACTTTAACGATTACGGCAACGTAGTCTCTGTTAATGATGAACTCGGTTATGCCTGCTTTGCCAAATATTCGGACGCTTTGCCTGCCAATCATCCGGAAGTTACTTCCAAGATGCAGCGTGCAGTGGTGAACCTTTTGCGTAACCATAATTTTGAAAGCGCCAGTGATTGGACGCTTAGTGGCAATTGGAGCTATGCTACGGATAGCAAGTATATGGGAGCAAAGTCGTTGAAGATTACAACGCAGGGCGTTACCTATATGCATACCGCCAAGCAAAGTGTAGTTATTACTCCCGGTAAAACGTATACTTTCTCTTTCTATGTACGCAAATCTGGAGCAATTGACGTTTGGGTTGCCTATGTATATACTGATGCATCCGGCGTTTCTCAGTGGGTGCATGCTCCTTCTATGATGAATCAGTTGACGGATGATTTCTCCCGCCTCAGCTACACCTTTACTGTTCCTGAAAATGCGGGCAATACGATTCAGGTAGTATTGTGTGCTGGCGCGGCAAATGGCATTTATCCTTCTGCTTGGTTCGACTGTGTACAGCTGGAGGAAGGGCCCGTTGCCAATAGCTATAATATGCTAATTAACGGCGACTTTACCCTGAATTCTGGTGCACATCCCACTGGTTGGAATAAAAACAGCTCAAATACCAGTATGGATATTGTTTATCCTTCTTGCACTGGTACGAAGCCAGAAGGGCTTTCTCCCAATACGATGCGTATGTATGGTACCGGCCGTACCAAGTATGCGGGAATCTATCAGGACATTCCAGTTTCTGGCAACCAGGGCGATGTATTCTCTGCTGGCGGTTGGTCGTTGAATTTTTCTAAGCCTCGTAAGGGTGAAAATTTCCGCTATAACATTCGTGTAGCATTTCTCAAGTCCGGCACTTCAACGCGCGTAAATAGTGATTCGATTGAATGGGGTGAAGAATGGACGGATTGGCAGTTTGCAGCAGGGCCTGTAATTGCTCCTTGCAACTATACCAGTATCCGTTTTAACGTGGACTATGAGCGCAATATCAATTATGCTGAGTTCAATGGTCTGTTCCTGCATAAGGAAGAATTCGGTAAAACCTTCGCTTACGATGACAAGGGAAATGTTACCAGCACTAAAAACCTGGCTTCTATGCAGAGCTATGCAACGTATGACGATTATAATAACTTGCTTACCTATCGTCAGCCTGGACGGCCTGCCTCTGATAAGTATACTCTGGAATACGGTGCGACCGCTGAAGAAAAGAAAAAGCACCTGCTTGTAAAATCGACGTCGCCGCTTGACATTCAGCACACATATGCGTATGATAATAAAGGAAATGTGCTGACGCAACAGACGCAAAACAGCACGGCCAGTGCGTTCATTAAAGGCGAAATCACATATACTGCTGATCAGAACTATGTGGCTACGCAAGCGGACGCTCGCGGCAAAGTGGTCACCAGCAATATCGATCCGGCCACAAGCACCTTGACAAGTGTACAGGATCCCAATGGCCAGACGGTTAACTATGCTTATGATATCATGAAGTGCATAACAGATGTGCATACGACGGCCGATGGTAAGACGTATAAAAATGCTTACAGTTATGCGAATGATAAGCTGATGCAAGTTAGCCATAATACTGACAGTGATACTGCTTGCGATGTGCAATACAACTTCGCTTATGATGCTGCGGGGCGGCCCACTACTGTTAAGGCAGGGTCTCAGCAATTGTCTGAAAATGTCTATAACCCAGATGGCACATTGCAGAAGATTGTATATGGCAACACCTCGTCAGATAGCCCCATGGAGATGCGCTATTCATATGATGAGTATAAACGCTTGAAAGGCGTACAGTACGACTTCCATGATGAGGATGCGTTCCTTTATGAGTACGGTGCTAATGGCCAGGTAGCACAGGTGACGGATAATTTCCAGCATTGCGTCACCAAGAGTGAATACGATGCATCGAACCGTCCTATGCGCATTACGCATATGATGAACACTACTCATTTGTATACTGGTGAAGTTGAATACGACGAATACAATAACCTGAAAACTTTCAAGGAAAAAGTTGGTTCGAACAGAACTGCTTATCAGACCAATTTCACCTATGATAAGGAAAACAAGCCGACTCTGATGACCTTTGGCGATGCAAATAACAAAGTCTCTTATGTATATGATGCACTTGGCCGCATCAGCAGTCGCACGCTTGCTGTTGGTGGTACTGGTACGACAATCACCTACAATTATGTAGATGGAGGCTACGGCCCAGGCAGCACTACGCCGCTGGTAGAGAGCATTGCCCAGAGCAATAATGAAAGCTGCAGCTATACTTACGATGACAATGGCAACATCATTGCAGCTGTCCGCGGTACGCAAACCGTAACTTATGTTTATGATAAGATTGGCCAACTGATTCGTGTGAACGATCCCCTGGAAGGCGCTACCTGGGTATATAACTATGACCGTGGTGGTAATATTACCTCTAAGGTTCGCTATGCCTATACTACGGGCACGCTTGGTACGGCGCTTCAGACCATTCCCTATGGTTATGATCCGGTATGGAAGGATAAGCTAACCAGTTATAATGGTCAAAGCATCACCCACGATGCAATTGGCAATCCCATTTATGATGGCACCTGGCATTATCAATGGGAGCAGGGGCGCCGTATGTGGCAGATGTACAAGGGCGCGGATGAACAACCTGGCAGCGTATTTGTCGACTTCACTTATAATGCAAATGGTCTGCGTACATCTAAGGAAGTTTTGCGCTATGATGATGATGGCAATTTCAGCTTTGTAACCACGCAATATACGCTGCATGGTAACAATGTTGTCCACATGACGCAAGGTAATAACAACCTGCATTTCTGGTATGATGCACAAAATCGTCCGGCGATTGTGGAATTCAATGGCCTAAAGTATGGTTATATTCTGAATCTGCAGGGGGACGTGGTTGGTCTCATGGATAGCACCGGTACAGAAGTAGTTCGCTATACCTATGATGCTTGGGGCAAGTTGCTTCGTACCACTGGCACCATGTTCTCTTCACTGGGGTATTTCAATCCATTCCGTTATCGAGGATATATCTATGATGAAGAAACTGGAATGTACTATCTTAGAAGCAGATACTATAATCCGGAGCTGGGAAGATTCATTAATGCAGATACAATTATCCGTGGCAATTTGTTTTCTTACTGTAAATCTTCGCCCATTGCATATGTTGACTATAACGGTCGCGCTGAAACATCTGCAGATGACCACGAGGTTCATATTGCCGATATATGGCCGCTTTCAGTATTGCCGGTTCCTACCCCTACGCCTGCCCCTTTGGTAAGTGACATTCCGCACAACTCACTACAAGTCGGAGCCTACTATAAGGCTACTCCTTTCTACCAGGTTCCTGTATTTACTGCGGGAAGCCGCTCACGCGCAGCAACTGCTTATCATATTAATCAATCAGATAAAAAGACTGTTATGGAGTATGTTGTAAGATATAATGGACACGATTTAGATATAGTTTGTGAAAATGTTGAGGGGACTACTTCGCTTGAACCGTGGAATATACTTGAAAGATCAGAAGAAGTATGCTACTATTTTGGGCTTAAAGATCTGACAAAAAGCGGAAATAGAATGCACAAAGTATATGAAAAAAATATTCAGGAAGCCCTTAGAGCTCTTAATTATGAAGTAGTCGATAGTGATGGTATATTTGACGAGAAGTTGAAGAATCAGGTAATGGATCTTCAGCGAATAGCTAACTTGACAGCGGACGGCATTGTTGGCATAGCGACTAAAAGAATTCTTTTGCAGGCTCTTTTGGGCGGAGGTTGGTAAAGATTTTTGATGTGAAGAAAGGAGTTATTAATGAAGCGCAAGTATTTATTTTTAATGCTGCTGATGATACAGTGCTGGATCGGATGCCCTGCTCTCGCAGAGGGGCCGCTTCCGGGTGACCCGTTTGTTGAATACTGGAAATATCTGTATACTTTTAGCATTCGGGATTGTCTTAAGCGGCGCTTTACTTATGCGCCAGATTACGATATGGGAATCTACCATCCCCAAAGTGAAGGCGAATCGTCTGGCATTCATGCGCGTATTACTGAGGTACTGATAGACGATAGGCAGGGCTTTTTCAATATTGAAATTACTTCCGAAAAATACCAGATACGTCCGTATGATAGCTTGTATGAGTACTCCCCGTATTATATCCCGATCGGGGAGTACCCGCAGCCTACCTGCATTGTTACTATATTAACTGCTCCCGATACCACAGATAGAGAATTACTTTATTGGAATCAAAGTGATGGTTTAAGCGAAGACGGGAAAAAACTAAATTGTATTATGAAACTGGGCGCAGAGGATCTAAGCGATTGTTATGACTGGTCGTTCGCGCTCTATTTGCGTTTCAGCGATTCCGCAGACGATTTCCAGCCAGCCATTCCGCTTCATTTTCAGCTGCGGCCTCAGGCGACGATTGATCGCTGTTCAATCGACCAGGACATTGTGTTGGTAGAAGATTGCATGTATCTTGAAGGATTGTCCCTGCAGATTACGCCACTTGCCGATTATCTGCGAACGAACGGATACCATTGCAAGGATGATATATATTCTTACAAAGTTTTAGATGAACGTGGCCACAGAGTCTGCGATTATCTTCAATCATTTGCTTCGTATACCAATGAAATCCCGGATCCTCTCTATGTTGTGGCTTACAAAGAGGATCAGGAGGTTAATCGCATTTGCTTGCGCAGAAAAGGGAATATCTGGAAAATAGAAGAATAAATATTTTATCCTAATACAAGCGTCTCTTTAATACAGTTTCAGCCACATATAGTTAAACTATATGTGGCTGAAACTTTTTGCTATAGCTACGGTTCCGCCAATATAGTCATGATAGCGATTATATGAGCTCGAGTGAAAGAAAGCATGCATGTTGCGCAACTGTTTTGAGAAACAAACAAATCGCAGATAAAAGGTTTCTGTGAGCTTTCTTATAGGAAGCACAACATCGCATGAGTAAGCTGGGTTGCGACAAAATGATAAATAATGCAGCGAATTGAAACATAATGCAACTTTACTTTCTGTTAATCTTTGTGCTATGATAAACTCGTAAATAGATTCAGATTTTACAGGCATTTCCATTTGCTTGGAAATGCCTGTTTCCTTTTGCCTAAAAGGAGGGAGATAAAATGCATAAGTAGCATTCATTTCTATGGTTTTCTCAAATTGCAGCATGCAGGCTCTCTGCATAGAAAGGATCACAAATGAACGAAGTATTTTTGTCCGGCATCATTGAAACTATGCCTAAGCAAGTATCTCACGTGAATGAAACTCCGCATGTTCGACTGCTGCTCCGCGTAAGTCACCGTACAGTTGCAGGCGTAGAAAAACAGGAACGCTATCCCATCAACGCTTGGCGTGCGACCGCTTCTCGCCTTTTGGAACTGGCTAAGCCTGGCAGCCGTATGAGCCTGAAAGGCTATCTTTCCCAGCATACTACCGCAAATGGAACTTTTGTTGAAGTAACGGTAGACGAGTTCTGCATTGCCGCAAACAGCAAACCGGGGCGCACTCTATCCAATAGCATGCCGCCTGCAGAATCTGTTGTGCAGTGTGAAGCAACCGAATAACCCCCATTTTGTTTATCTGAACAATTTATCTCAGGGCGGAGTCATGATAACAGACTCCGCCCTTTCTATCATCCCTTGAAAGAAAGGAGGATGCAGCATTATGACCACTCGACACTTGGGCACCGTTACAGGCGGGCGTCTTAACCTACGCGCTGCTGCAGATACTTCGGCAGTAGTCCAAGTTCAAATTCCAGATGGTACCTTGCTGGAAGTTGCAGAGTACAATGATACCTGGTTTGCTACCTGCTATGGTGACAAAGCCGGCTATGTAATGAAAAAATATATTGCGTCTCTGTCCTTGGGAAATGCTGTAGAATTAAGTGGCGCCGTCTTTGGCGGGGCTTTGAACTTGCGGCGCAGCGCTTCCACTGCTGCAGATCGACTCATCCAGATTCCCAATGAAACGCCCCTTGTGCTCATCAATTACGATGAAGCTGATGCGTGGTATATTACCAGTTATAATAACTATACGGGCTATGTGATGAAGCAATATGTTGCCCTGAACGAGTCTCCTATCACGGCATGGCAATATGGCCGCGTTACATCCAATACGTTGAATGTGAGGAAAGCCCCCGGCACTTCTTCCGCTTGTTGGAATAATGTATGGCCCAAGGATAGAATCGCCCTAATTAAAACCATTCCGGATACACCCGGATGGTATGAAACGCTATACCGCGGCGAAGCGGCCTATGTTTCAGGACAACATATAGCTGTGTTAGGCGAGGAGGTTCCTGGCAGCATTATTGCGCGTATGCTGTATATGGCTATACCCGAGCTGGGGCGTAGTCAATCTATTTATTTCAATGGTTATACTGGCGCCTGGTGTCACCGTTTTGCCGATTGGCTTGCTATGCATGCCGCTATGCCAAAGGAAATGATTCCCAACACATCTAATTGTGGAACAGGAATTGTCTGGTTTGTTAACAACGTGCAAAGCGGAGGATTTTATTTTAAAGATGCGGCGCACAAAATACGAATGATTAATGCCTATCCAGCCATTGATCACCTTTCTCCACAGCTGTCAAATGAAGAGGAAGCCTATATTCCCATGCCAGGAGACTATATTTATTTCCGCTGGACCAATGCATCGGCGTCCGTCAATGTAAGCCACGTTGGCATCGTGCGGGAAGTAGCAGAAAGCCATTTAACTACTTTTGAGGGGAACTCCGGGAATACTGTTGTCAGCCGTACCTTTGAGCTTGATGACCCGCAAATTGTAGGCTATGGCCGACCCCGATATGGTCAGGTCTAAATATCAATTATGATTGAATAGCTTGATGGACTCTATTAGAGAACTTCCTTTTTTGCTTTATAAAAAATTCTTTGTCACATTTTATACTGAATAGCGCACTATTTAATGAACGCATCTGCCGGTGCTTTACAAAGGAGGAACGGCCTATGTCGCCTGAGGAACTGCGGGACCGTATTACTGCAATTACAAATGCAGAGCAAAGGGCCCTCATCAGTTTTATTCGCCAATATGTTCATTCGATTGATTTGGCCGAGGACTGTCTTCAGGCAGCGTACTTAGAGGCACTTGAGCATGCACAGGAAATTAACAAGCCGGAGTGCCTGCTTTCATGGCTGTACACCGTATCCAAACGTTGTGCAATTCGAGAAATTGCGTATAAAAGCCGCCTGATGCGTTGCTGCATTAAATTCCCCACTAGTAGAACCATCTCTACGGAAGAAGAACTGATGCAGAATATTGTATTAGCTGATGCAATCACTCAAATAAGCCGTCAATTTCCTTCCTACTACACACAAGTCCTGTATCTACATTATATCGACGGTCTGCCTTTCAGAGATATTGTAGCACAAATGGGAATATCGGAGTGCGCTGCCCGGCAGGCATGCCATCGTATGATTAAGGCACTGCGGAAATACTACAGGGAGAAGGAGTGACATGCGGTAATGACGCCGGGGTTCTTGCAGAAGAACGGAAAGGGCTATGTGAGCACGTCAGGCGACTGGAAAAGCCGAAAGCATGTCTGGAATGGACGATGGGCTCGGGCGCTACGGCGGCAAGTTTCGGGAAAGCTAAAGTGCATGCATGTATAGCGGTCAAGCATTGTTCTCTTTAGTTGAAAAATCGTGTAGAAGCAAATTACAGGAAATCCAGACTTTTTGCAAATGCGGCATCGGCTCTAGATGAATCTATAGGCTCTCGCTGCAAGCGTGCTTAAAAAATGCTGCAGGATGAGTTAGAAAGGAATCGCCATGAAGCTAAATGATCGGAAAATGCTGGAAGACCAAATTCGGCATATGGATGGGGCGCTTTACAATCCCTCGCCAAGGCACATTGAGGAAATCAAGCGGCGCGCTTTTCGACTATATATGGCTCGGCAATCTTGGAATCAGCAGCCAGAGTTTTTTCAGCTGCAGGGTGCGAAAAGGAAAGGCATACTGCACCGCATGGCCATTGTGTGCGCAGCGGCAGTATGCCTCATGGTAGTATCCTTTTTATACAGTGCGCTTGCGCCTGTCACGATCAGCAGCGCCAACAATGTTGTCCGCCGTGCTGCTATATGGGTCAATGATCAGCTGCACTTGGGAATCACGTTTCCGGAGCCTGTTAGCGATGCGCCTAAAAGGGTAACAACAGAAAGCTCTGTTTTCTTCACTTTAGAAGAAGCCGCACAGAACACGAATTTACCAATCATCTATCTAATGGATGATAGTGATCTTGAGCTGCAAAGCATCTCTATAAGCCCTGTTCTGAATGGTGAAGCATCACTTTCTATTTATTATGCCAAGGATAATCAGAATCTTTCTATAGCGGTTTATCCTAATGAGAACAGCAGTGCTCTTTCCTTTTTTGCAACCAATTATTGTATAGTTTCTTCATGTATAGGCGCCGTCTATGCCTGCGAAACTGAAGATGGTGTAAATGCCTATCTTTTCTATGACGACTATTCAATCATGCTTACCTCTTCTCTTGACCTTTCAGCATTTAGTTTACTATTGCAACAGCTTGCGCTCTTTAATTAACAAAAATGCTTTTTGTATAGGTATCGCACGAGGAAACTTGGCCGGCATCAAAAATGGCGATATGGGTGACCGCCAAGCGATAATAATATCCGCTTTCCACTGAGACAACATGTGCTGATTCGCATATTGTTGCAGAGCACTTGCTGAAGTAAAAGGTTGCATACGATTCCCATTTATTATTGTACCACCGTTGCACAAACATATAGCCTTCAATGACTCCCGCAGTTGCATTTGTTTGAGTAGTCTGGGAAATTGAAACAGAAGTCGAGCTTAGCTTCGAAATACCTGTTCGGGTGAAGCAGATCTCCTTCTTTTCAACATCCTGGGTTGATACATCCTTGTGCCATGTAAACGTAGCGGAATTGGGATTAGACGAAATCTCGTTAAGCGGTGGGAGGGACTGTTCATTTTCCGCCAGAGCAACTGCGTTGCCGCCAAGCATCAGAATGAGTGAGAGAACGAGAGCCAGTACTTTTTTCATAGCAATTCTCCTTTGCAAGTTTGTTATATTGTTGACCGCTGCAAAGAAGATTTTGTGCATAAGAAGGAAGGAATTACATAATTCTATCCATTAACTATTGCTTATTCTTCTTTCGGTTTCTCATAAGGAACAGTCTCATCTGTTCGACCCAGCAGATAGTCTGTCGATGTTTTCAAGATATCGGCCAGCTGATTCAGCATTTGCCAACTAAGCTGACGGTTGCCATTCTCATACAGGGCATATGTTATAGGAGATAATCCAAGCAACTCGCTCACATCCTTTTGCGTTAAGCCTCGCTGCTTTCGGATCTTCTTTAATGGCTCTGTATAAACAGCCATCGGCCAGCCTCCTTACGCTATTCTAAACAAATAGTATGTCACAGCCGTGTCGAATTATGTTGAATTTTAGCACCAGTTGCAAATCATAATAAAACATGCTACACTGCTTTCAGCAGAGCATTAGGAGGCAAAGCATGCAGGAAATCTCTGGCAGTCAACTCATTGAACTTGGCCCTTCCTGTGCATTAATCGGGACGGTTACCTTCAATGAGTACGCCAGCATTGCTGCCTGGCTGGAACAGAATAAAGTGCGCTATATCAGTATGCCCTTCTTAAATGAATCAACCCTTCAGACAGCACAGTTGCTGCTGACTCTCCGCAGCCACCGCCCAGCAATGCGGCTTGTAGGTATAGGCAACATGCAGTGGTATCGATTATTGTCTCCACAAGTGCAAAGCCAGCTGACTATCTTAATCGATCAACTGGACTTTTGGGTTCCCTGCAGTTGGCCGCAAGAAGAATGTATACTCTACGCTTCTTTGCATAGTTACAGGGTATTAGCAACTGATCCGAAAACTGCAAAGGCGCTTGCTCAAATGCTGGCGGATAACGGGAGCGGCTTAACGGTGGCTTGCATTTCTCGGCAAATGAAATAGCGGTACGAAGGCTCAACGGCATAGGCTCTTGTGCCTGCAAATGTCAGAGATTGCGGACAATTCTATATCACCATAGTTCTTAACAATTGATTTAGTGGCTTTTTTAAGGCGTGAGAAAAGCCTTTTTTTGTTTTACGAACTTACATATTTATTTTTCATATGAGAAGTGATTAACTTCACTTAATTCTGTAGAAACGCCACGCGTATTTTTCCAAAAGACTTTCACCAAAGGATATAAAAAGGAGTAACAAAAATGAACGATATGAATTCTTCGATGAAATCGAATCCCGTCGCGCGGCTTTTTCCGCGCGAGCTGCCTGAAAAGCGCACGGAGTACGGCAAAGTATTTCAGCTCGATCCCAAGCACTTTCAGGCTGTAACCTACGCCGTGCCCATTCATGAGCGCGGCCAGAACGGTGCGTGGGCGGAGATTGACCGCAGCTTCCACGCGGAGACTGCCGCTCTGCACAGCGCAAATGCGCGCATGCATGTGCAGTGCCAGACTGCGAACGCCCATTCTTTTGTCACTGTGCAGGATGCGGACGGCTATACGCTGTCCTACGGCCTGGAAAATGCCCAGGCGGTCGCGCCTGCAACCGAGGATGCTGCTGTAATGGCGGAGCCTACCATTGAAGCCCTGCGCGAGCGTCCCCTGCAGCTGGACGGCTGCGTGCGCTATGCGGGCATCCTGCCCGGCGTCGATCTGGTCTGCAGAACCCAGCCGGAAGGCTTCAAGGATGAAATCGTCTACCATACGCTTGCGCAGGTGCAGCCAGTGACGTTCCGCCTGTATGCGCCGGAGCTCAGCCTGGCCCTGCAGGGCAACGGCGATCTGCATGCGCTGGACGCGCAGGGCGTCTGCCGCTTTATCCTGCCCATGCCCTTCATGCTGGACAGTGAAAATGAGTTGGGCGAAGCGCACACCACGCTTTCCCGCGATGGCGAAGGCTGGCTGCTGCGCTGCGAACCGGATGCGGATTTCTGCCAGCGCGCCCAATTTCCTGTCGTACTGGACCCGGCCATTTATACCGGCCGGTATGACAACAATATCGAAAGCACTTATGTGGACAGCCATAGTTCCTATAAGAATCGTAACTATGGCAGCGGCGGCACTATGCACGTGCAGCATGCGGGAGACAGTGATCGGTTGACGCTGCTGCGCATTCGTGAGCTGCCTCCTCTGGATGCTTCGGCATTTATTACCAGCGCCAAAATGGCCGTAGCCAAGTATACGCAGCCGACGAAAGATGTTAATATTTATGCCCGTGAAATCACGTCCGATTGGGCTGAAAAGGAAGTTACTTATACCACGCGTCCGGAAACGGCTGAGTTTTTGGAAACTGGTGCTGCAGTTCCAAAGAGCACTTCTTACTCGCGCTATATTTTCCTGGACATTACGGCGCTGACTCGCCGCTGGTACGGCGGCGAAGCCAACTACGGTGTGCAGATTGAATCCCAGCGGAGCTGGCCCAACGCGGTGGTAATGGAATCCTCCCGCGGCGGCCGCAAGCCCTACTTTGTGCTGGAATATGCCAGCCTGGCGGGCCTGGAGGAGGATCTGGCCTATGATACGCTGGATATCGGGCGCGCGGGCGCGGCAAATATCAGCCTGGCGAACGGCAATATGATTTTCGCCCTGTCTGATTTTGCCTCCGGCGGCTTGCGCCTGCCGGCCTCTGTACAGCACTTCTACAATTCCTGCGATATGAATCAGGATTATTTCGGTCTGGGCTATGGCTGGCGCACCTCGCTTCACCAGACGCTGCACCGCGAAACCCGCACGAACGCCGATAACGTCAGCGTTCTCTACTATATTTATACCGACGCAGACGGCACGCAGCATGCCTTCACGCAGGAAAACGGCGAGTATCACGATTTGTCCAACCTGGGCATGACGCTGACGCTGAATACGGACGATGCCACGGCGGTCATTACCACCAAGATGCACACCGAATACCGCTTCACTCTGCCTGTTGTGGATTGGAACGGCAGCAATGCCGGCGAGGCCCTGGAACTGCTGGGCAGCGTGCGCGATCCCAACGGCAGCACGCTGGCTATTGCTTCCTCCGGGCTGCGGATTACCTATGTGACGGACGGCGCGGGCCGCTTGACAGCCTTTAACTATGCCAACGGCCGCCTCAGCACGATTACCCTGCCTCATGCGGCAGGCGCGGCTGCGCAGCAGATTTCCTTTGCCTATAACGCTGCGGGCCAGCTGAGCTGTGTAACGCAGATTGACGGCGTGCAGAGCCAGTACGGCTACAATGCGGACGGCCTGCTGAGCCTTGTCCAGAATGCGGACGGCCGTTCCCTGGCGATTGCCTATCGCAACACCGGCAGTATCAGCGGCCTTCCGCATCAGGTGCTGTCGGCCAGCCTGACGGGCGGCACGCTGACGGCTGTCAGCAAGCACTATGATTTCCAGAATTTACTGACCGTCGTGACCGATACCCTGACGGACAACGGTAAAAAGCTGTTTTATCATTTCAACAATGACGGGCACGTCGTCAGCATCAACGATGAGCTGGGCTACGCTGTCTTTGCCCAGTATGAAGGGGAAAAAATTAACAAGCCCACCGCTGCCTCGGGCATGCGCAAGGTAGTCAACAACCTGCTGCTGGATCATGGCTTTGAGGATAACAGCTCCGTATGGGTGACGGGGGTCTCGCGCGGAACGGGCGATATCGTCCGCGACGAAACGGTATATCATATGGGCCTGATTTCCCGCCGCATCCATGTGAATGCGGACAGCGAAGCCTATGTTCGCCAGGAGGTCGCCGTCACGCCCGGTAAGAGCTATACCTTCTCCGGCTATGTAAAAACCAGCGGCGACGTTACCGCCCTGCTGCGCCTGACCTATACCGATGCAGACGGCGCGCTGCAGACCGTTGACAGCCAGCCCATCCGCAATCAGGCGGACTTTGACCGCTTCAGCGTGTCCCTGACGCTGCCCGAAGCCCTGTCCGCCAATACCCTGACCTGTCAGATCGTTGCTGCCGAGCAGGCTGGCCTTGCCTGGTTTGACGATCTGCAGCTGGAGGAGGGGCTGACCTGCAACGCTTATAACATGCTGGTCAACAGCGATTTCTCCCATGGCGATACGCCTTCCGCGCCTGCCAAGTGGGTTTATGGCGGTTCGGCGGACCATTTCTCCTTCCAGACCGATTTGCCCGATTACCTGTCCGGCCGCGCGCTGCGCTTCCTGGGCCGCGACGGCTATGGCGACAGCATGAAGCAGGAGGTCCGCGTATACGGCAAGAAGGGCGACGAGCTGGTGTTCGGCGGCTGGACGCGCGGCTATTTCCGCCAGCCCTCGTATGATTACATCTACATGCTGCGCCTGGAGTTCAAGTATACGGGCGACAGCGATTATACTTTCGGCGGCAGCGCGCAGTGGAACGCCCAGGATAATACCTGGCAGTTTGCCTGCGGCCGTGTGCAGGCGGAGCGCGATTACTCCTATGTCCGCTTTGTGCTGATGTATCACGATCAGATCAACCACACCGACTACGCCAGCATGTTCCTCTACCGCGAGCCCTACGGCGCGCTGATGGGCTACGATTCCCGCGGCAACTGCATCACGCGCACCACGTCCGCGCGGCTGACGGGCGGCAGCACCTACGATGATTTCAACAACGTCCTCACCAGCTTCCAGCCGGGCCATTCCGCTGCTGATGCAGCCAGCTATACCTGGGGCGATACCGACGCTGAAAAGAAGCGCCATCTGCAAAGAACGGTCACATCGCCCCTTGACACCCTGCAGGAATTTTCGTACAATGAGCATGGAGGCGTGGTTCGTTCCGTGCTGCGGCATGCGGATGCGCAGACCCCGCAGATCGTATCCGGCACCGCATATCAGCACAACGGCAACCATATCCTGTCTCAGACCGATGCGCGCGGCAAAACGGTCACGCACGATATCGATGAGAATACCGACCTGACCCGCGCCGTGACCGATCCCAACGGCCAGCAGGTGCAGTATGCCTATGACAGCGCGCGGCGCGTCACGCAGGTATCCGCTTCCGCCGGCGGCAAGCAGTACAAAAACGCCTACGCTTACGAAAACGACCGCCTTAAGACCGTATCCCACAATACGGACGGCAGCGCGGCGAACGACGTGACGTATCGCTTTGCGTATGACGCTGTGGGCCGCCCCACCGAAACCCATGTGGGCAGCCGCCTGCTGTCGCGCAATGTGTACAACGCCGACGGCACGCTGCAGAAGGTCACCTACGGCAACAGCGCCGCTTCATCCCCGCAGGAGGTGATGTACGGATACGATGATTTCCGCCGGCTGAAGGATGTCCGCTTCGGCGGCGATACCGCGCCGCGCTACGAGTATGCCTACAACGCCCGCGGCGGCGTGGCGTGGGTGCGCAACAACCGCCTGAACACCATCGCGCGCAGCGATTACGATTTCGGCGGCCGCCCGCGCAGCATGGTCACGCAGGCCGCCTCCGGTGCGAACGTGTACACCGCCAGGGTGGACTACGATACCTGCGGCCGCCTGGCCCGGTTCGCCGAGCAGGTGGGCGCGTCCCGCGCCGCCTATGAGACGACCTTCGGCTACGACCGCGAGGACCGTCCGACTGCCCTGACCTACGGCAGCAGCGCCAGCAGAACCGAGAACGCCTACGACGGCCTGGGCCGCCTGAGCACGCGCAAGGTGTATGTGAACGGCAGCGCCTACACGACCGCTTACGCCTATGCTCCCGGCGCGGAAAGCGGGCAGACCACCGCGCTGGTGCAGGAAATCACCCAGCCGGGCGAAAACCACAGCTACGCATACGACAACGTGGGCAACATCGTCTCCGCCGCCCGCAACGGCGTAACGACCACCTACGCCTACGACGCGCTGGGGCAGCTTATCCGAGTGAACGATCCCAGCGACGGCACCTGGACGTATGAGTATGACTGCGGCGGCAACATCCTTAATAAGAAGCAGTATGCCTACACCACTGGCACACTGGGCACGGTGCAGCAGATCGTATCCTATGCCTACGGCGATGCGGACTGGAAGGATAAGCTGACCCGGTACAACGGCGTGGATATCGCCTACGATGCGATCGGCAATCCCATCCATGACGGCGTGTGGACGTATACCTGGGAGAACGGCCGCCAGCTGCGGCGCATGGCGTGCGACGCGACGATTGCGGAGTTTGTGTACAATGCCGATGGTCTGCGCGTGCAGAAAACCGTGAACGGCGTAACCACCAATTACACGCTGCACGGCAAGAACATTGTGCACCTGACCAAGGGCAATGCGGAGCTGCATTTCTGGTACGATGCGCAGAACCGCCCGGCGATTGTGGAATTCAACGGCACGAAGTATGGCTACCTGTATAACCTGCAGGGCGACGTGATCGGGCTGATTGACAGCGCCAACACCGAGGTCGTCAGGTACACCTACGATGCCTGGGGCAAGCCGCTGTCCGTTACCGGTTCGCTGGCCAATACCATCGGTTATTACAATCCCTTCCGCTATCGCGGCTACGTGTACGATGTGGAGATGGGGCTGTACTATCTGCGGAGCAGGTATTATAACCCGAGCTGGGGACGGTTTGTTAATGCGGATGAAATCTTGGGACGTCGCGGTTTGGTAATGTCCCACAACGTTTTTATTTATTGCTATAATCAGCCGGTCAGCTGCTGCGATGAGGATGGTCGTGAGTGTAGAGAGTGTCAAGATGGAAATGGTAATATAGCTTATTCTGTCTATATGCCGAAGAATAGATTTAGGGAATTCTATAAAGCCTTGCGAGGCATCTATCCAATAGAAGAACTGCCCGGTCCAGGCAAACAACTGATTGTGAACATAGCAAGCAGTGCTGTAGAGGCGATCGCTTCAAGGGGTTTGGACAAGATTGGGAACATGCAACAAGTGGATGACCTTTCTAAGCTTATGACCGCAAAAGATGCGTACAATGATATTGCCAAAACAATGATTGAATTTGATAGCCGATGCGGGAGGGACATGCTTGAACGACTAAGCAATTCGTACGTGTTGAGTGATTTAGAAAATAGATTTACCCTTGTTAGAATAGACGTTTATAGTAATATCCAAGCTAATAAGCTCACGTTCTTTTACTGCAGATCTGATGGTTCGGTGATTGACCAGGTTTCGTTCGTGGATGCAGATATCTGGGATAATATGAGCACTCGAACTTTTGCCCAAATAACCGACATCTTAGAAAATTACTATGGTGCGATGAGAAATCACTATCATCCTTGTAATCCTTAATGTATTTGTTTCTATGAAGAAAGGGTCAAAAATGAGTAAAAAGAAGAAGATTCTCCTGATTGTGCTTGCTGTTGTTCTGGTGGCTGGCGGCATATGCTGGCGCATTTTGCCTGACCGCTTAACAAGCGGCACCTTAAAGCTGAGCGAAAATATTCTTCAAAACTTTTCCCTCCGGAAAATTAGCGAAGCGATCGGAAACGGCAACTATGAATATGACTATAAGACTGAACCGGGATCGTGGGATTGGATGCCTGATTGCGATGTCTATGACATTTCCACCGAAGCATATGATGAACGGGTGCATGGTTCAGTCTTTATTGCCGTGCCAAGAAATCCAGAAGATGCTGTTGATGAAAAAGTAATAGTTCCGCTATGTGCCGACTGGATGCGACCTTCTTTGTTATATAAAGACAGTGATGATGAGGCGAAAAGAGACCGCTCCGCTTTTTTTGTTGTAGTTGTCGGTGATACTTCATACGGTTCTATGATGATTGGCGCAGACGGAGATTCGATTAAAGAATGCAAAGAGATTATGGAATCATTTTTGACCAAGCTAATGGAATACTAATTTCGCTTTGTGCAGTCTATGCGCTTTGAGGTGTGAACTGTATTACTTAGGCACATCGTCATTAAAACTCATTTGATATGCAGGATGTTTTATAAATGGTGCAATGATCATCTATCGATAATGCGTAGCCTCTGCATCAGTCTATTTGTTAGTTTTCCATCATATTTCCCACAATCTTCATAGAAAAATCGGAAATAGGCGCAGCCAATGGTTTATCCAAAGGCTGCGCCTTATTTTGTTGCCTTTTGTATCCATTACTTGGTTCCGTGTCACATTTATCACAGTTTAACGCACTAATAATCAAAACCAACTATAGGAGGGGGAAAAGTGGATCAGTCTGGACTTTGCGCCGCATGGCTGTTTGAAAACCATCGCCAGTTTGCCGCACGTGCCGCCTATGCGCAAAAGCAAATAGAACGTTTGCCGGAAATCATACAGCAGCGAAAAGACGAAGCGATTCTAAGTATGTCTTTGGCGAGACCTGAAATCGGATCGTTGCCCCAGGGCTCTCACCGTGGCAGCTCTACAGAGCATGCAGCCATTTATTGGGAAAAGAATGTTACACAAGATGTTAACCTGATGGTCAATCAACTGTATGCAGAATTACGGGAGAGCGAATACTATCTGGACCTGTATAATAAAGTAATAACCATGCTAAAACGAAAGGAAACTTGGTTGGTAGAGGCTTACTATGAGCAAGAGCTTACGATAGGACAGATTATTGCCATGCCAGAAAGTCCCTATTATCAATACTCACGCTCTACCGTATATCGGCATAAGGAGCGTATTCTGCACAAAGCAGATGAGTTTATTCATAACCACGCTATAAAGATGGAGGCTACAGTATCTGCGGACGTGGCAGCTGTAGATTAGAGCATTGAAGTAGTTTGCATATTGTAAAATGGAGTGGGAGGCTGCCTGCATATTGGGTACATTGGTTGGATAAGTGCTTGTTTGTAATATCATGAGAATCGTACATAAAGGGGATAATCAGTTTATTTAGGGTGCTTTTATTCAATAAAATGAAGCGTAATAAGCACTTAAAGCTGTAAAAAGTTTTTAGCCTTTTTGATATCTATTTGGGGTAGCATTAGTACGAAAACCATGGTAAAATGATTGTATAAGCAAAATCGGAAGCATAGAATACGGATGCGTGGAACAGGGGGCTGTCAGGCGGTTCTCTGCCACACAAAGGAGAAAAAATATGAACGATTAGACTATATGTACAGGCTATCAGAACAGAAACCTTTGCGGTTGAATTAACTAACAGACAAGAGCATCAAACAAATATAGAGGGAAAAGCATGCGTTCTGAATATGATGGTGTTAAATTCTATGCTAAAGACGACAGAAGCGTTGGAGTGGAATTGCAGAAAGCGGAACCGATCCTTGCTTCATTTGATGCTTCTAAGGATTATAACGATGTAAATGAATTGCTGGAATTGTGTGCCTGCGATGCCGGCGTGCCTTCTCAGCTCGAGCATGTACCCCAAGACGCAGTCTATTATCCCCTACGCCGATGACAGATTGGAGAAGTGTGCATGAATACCACGTTCAAGTATATGACGTTTAATTCCTCGTGCTCTTATGCTGGCTTGGCGAATATGCTGCTGCGATATGGCGTGGATACGCAGGATCGTGAAATTGCAAGGGATATGAAGCTGCCGTTTCTGTTTGCCTGTGAGGAGGATGAGTACCGCGCGGGGCCAATGCTCCAGGGCGCGCAATGGTTTAATCTGTATCTGCATCCGCGGGGCCTTGAAATGCGGGAGACAGAGGTACCCGCACAAGGCGTGGCCGCATATTTGCGGCGGCAGCGCACGGCGATGCTGGGCATTCGGGGGATAGAAAATGGTAAGCACGCTGTCGTATATATCGGAAACAAACAGGAGAAGCTGCTGTTTCTCAACAATAAATGGGAGCGCGCGGACGCTCCCACACAGCTTCTCCTGACGGAACAAGCGCTTTTGTCCTATTTGGATGACAAGGTGATCATTGCTACTTTGGCGCACGTTCCCCCTTGCACGGTGGATATCATAAGCCGCATGCGCCGTTCGATTATGGTCTTGCAACAAAACGCGAGAGAAATCTGCATGCTGTGTCAGGAGACAATGCCGGTTGCAGTGCTTCGCTCCCGAATGGATTCGCTATTTCGTGCGCTTCTGCTGGATGGTATAACCATGCTGAATTTGCTGGGCGAAAGCGACTTGGTGGCGCGCCTGCTGCCTTTGCAGCGCGGTTTGCTCGACGCCGTGCGCAATGAACCAGAGGCATGCGTTTTCCTGGGGGATTATCTTTCGCCCGAGGCGCTCACTGCTGCTGCGCAGGCTTATGCAGCGCGTATTCAGCGAGAGATTGATAACATGGGGAATTAATAACAGCGATGGAGGCTGTAAGCAAGCTGGATAGTGATATGACTTGCAATAAACTCCTTCATCTGTATTTTCATGGCAGATATCATAATTCTATTGCCTATGCTGTAGCCCACCAGTGAGCCGATGGCCATAGCGCCTGCATTGGTGCAGTGAACGGCGGCGTTTTCGATATTCACGTTTTTGATTTCACCAACGCTGATGCCGAACAGCCCGGCGCCGACGATGAATTGATCGTTTTTATAGGTGAGATTGCTCACCGTATAGTCTTGCCCGTCGAAGGAGCCCAGAAACAGGGTGGTGTGGTTCTCCATGTCGTTCATATTGCCGATGGGCCTCCAGTCCACGCCGCTCATGTCCAAATCGGCGGTTAGCACGAAGAAATACGCGCCCATATAGCCGCTCTTGCTGCCGTCGTTTACGGTAGCGGCCAGATAAGCAAGCTGGTCTACGCTGGCAATCTGCCAGGGAGCGTCCGCTGTGCCGCTGCCGCCGGCAAAAGCGGTTTCCTCGGCCAGCGCCGGAATGCTCAGGAACGTGAGCGCCATGGCCAGCGCGCAGAACAGAGACAGGCTTTTGCGAAGCTGTTTCATTTGAAATATCTCCTTCAAAACGTATTTATGTCAACGCAGTTTGCGAGGACATCATGGTTAGGAACATCTAACTATTGCGCAAGAAAAAAGGCGTTAGCCTTTTTCCATACCCAGCAGATCCGCCCAGCCCATGCGGAAGAACCGGCGCAGCCGCAGCGCGTATACGATTGCTTCCTCCCGGCTTAGATCATGGCGGATTGTTTCGAACAGGCCGGAGTAAAAGGCGTTCGAGAGCATATGCACCATCAGCGCGCCCGTCTGGTCGTCCGTCAGCGCGCCGCGGCCGGTGCACTGCATGAAGCGCAACGTGTATTTTACATCGATATCGATCAGGCTGTCGATCATCTTTTCATAGCAGTCCTTGTTGGAGCAGCGCGTCAGCTCTTGATTGACGCTTATATCCAGCCATGGTATAATTTGTTTATTCAATAAGCACTTGCGGGGGCGCATATGGGCATTTTGATCTGCGGGCTGAACGGTGTAGGCAAAAGCACGATTGGGCGGATCCTTGCGCAGCGCCTGACATACGCTTTCATTGATAATGAAGAACTGTTCTTTTCAAAAGAAAATGCAGCCGATCCGTTTTCTAATCCGCGCAGCAAGGAGGAAGCAATCCGCATCCTTGAGGCAAAGATTGCGGCGGACAATCATTTTGTGTTTGCCGCCGTGCGGGGGGATTATGGGGATAAGCTGATTGCGTCGCTCGATTATGCCGTGCTGGTCGACGTGCCAAAGCCAGTGAGAATGCAGCGCGTTTGGGAGCGATCCTACCAGAAATTCGGCTGGCGAATGCTTGATGGCGGCGATCTGCATGAAAAGGAGAACGCATGGTTTTCCTTTGTTAATGACAGGCCGGAGGATTATGCTACGAAGTGGCTAAGCAATATTGCCTGCCCTGTCCTGCGGGTGGATGGCACGATGCCTGTTGAAAAGAACGTTGCGGATATTCTGACCTTTCTGGCGTCAAGATCATGCGCCAAAAAGCAGAATGGAGGAAAAAGACCATGATGTACACAATGCACTATGATTCCCCGCTGGGTGGCATTCTGCTGGCCGCGGATGATACCGGCCTGACCGGATTGTGGTTTGACGGCCAAAAGTACTTTGCAAATCAACTGCCGGCGGAGCATATCGAGCGGGAAACGGAGAGCCTGGCGCTTGCGAGGCATTGGCTGGATATGTACTTTACCGGCAAAGAGCCCGATTTCATGCCGCCGCTGCATCCCATTGGCTCAGACTTTCGCCAGGCTGTGTGGAAGCTGCTCTTGGATATCCCCTATGGGCAGACAACTACCTACGGCCAGCTTGCCCGCTGCCTTGCGGTGCAAATGGGGCGCGATCATATGTCGGCGCAGGCCGTTGGCGGCGCGGTGGGGCATAAC
>ERZ1106943.1442-NODE-1442-length-24339-cov-2.878150_pt1 | contig 24339 bp, 20 predicted proteins | sample MGYA00403671_ERZ1106943 | MGnify/ENA primary metagenome ERZ1106943 (study PRJEB35170, sample SAMEA104062427) | human gut metagenome | biome: human gut; feature: human-associated habitat; material: faeces | place: Denmark | collected 2012-06-14 ...
ATGATGTTGAGCAGAGTTGTTTTGCCCGAACCGCTCGGGCCCAAAACCGCAACAAACTCATTGCTGCGGAATTCAAGGCTCACGCTGCTCAGTGCGTTCTGAACAAGATCGCCGGTTTTATATTGTTTGGAAACTTTTTTTATTTCAAGCACTTTTCGTTGCCTCCGGACAGAAATTTGCGGACCGGATCCCGTCGATCCGCCTGCATACAGTATAACGCAGAATCATTAAAAAAACATTAACTCAAGTTAAAACAATGGAGAATTTCTGCGGCAAAAAAAGGCAGAATTCAGTCATTGCTCATCATGTTCGCACACCGGAAATGCTTTCGGGGCCGCGCTGCCGTGCCGCAGTCTGTTCCGAATGTGCTGAACGACGGTGGCGATGAATTCGGCATTTGTCGGCTTGCCCTTTGCGGAATCCGTTGTGTTGCCGAAAAGCTCAAATTGCATGTAGAGATTCCCGCCCTCCCATGCACACTCGATGGAATAACGAATTGCTCTTTCAACCGCGGCCGGAGTGGAGTGATAATACATTGCAACGTATTCATACATGCGTTTGAGATCCGCATCGACTCCGAATATGCGCATACAGACAAGCAGCCGCAGAAATTCCGTGCCGCGATGCTCGTTTTGCAGCCCGAGCGGCAGCAATATGGAATCGGTCACCATTGCATATCGACGCTTCTGTTCGTCCAGCTCGCTGAAAAACGCAGGGTTATTTATTGCCTGTTCAAGTGCTTCAAGATCCGATTTGCCGCGCTTTTTCTCATAGTCAAGACATTTTTCGATTATAGCTGCGGCCGTTTGTTCGACAGGGGCAGAAAATGAAAGCAGTCCGTCAATCTTTTCATTGCGGCTGATTCCGATAAGTGATTTCGTCATCTTAGGTGCACAAACAAAAAAACGTGCATTGCGGCACAGCTTGCTCTGCCGAAGGGTGTTTATCAGCGCGAACGCATCAATATCGGGAAGAGAAACGCTGACAACAAAAACCGAAGGAATCTCATCAAACAGCATTTTCCAAACATCATTGCCGCTGCGAACGGGCGGAAGCATATGCAGTGTGCCTCCCAAAAGCTCGGTAAGCCTGTTTGCGTATTCGCGCTTCTTATTCAAAGGACGTTCCTCGCAAACAACAATCCCGCGAAGTCTGTCGATATCCGACAGGTTACCTGTCTCCATCAGTTCCTCAACGGAACGCCTGCCGTTCAGGCAGACTGCCGAAAGCGGATCGTAAGGCGAGGCGTCTTCACTGTCCTCGGGTTCACGGAGACAATCCGTTTCATACAATTCGACAGGTTCCGGTATCTCAATAATTTCAGCGTCATCGGCCGTGATCGCGCTTTGCTCAGCCTGCTTTTTTATGTCTTTTGCAGTTTTGCCGCCGGTGTAAACACTGCCGCGCACGGTTGCAATGTGTGCAATCGAAGTTTTTCTGTGTCTGCTGCGCGGTTTTTCGGCTGTCAATCCGCCCTCTGTATCCGCTGTTTCGGCAGGTTGTTCCGCATTATCGGTTTTATTCGGTTTATCCATGTTCGGGATTCCTCCTCCGCAGATTACTGCTGTTAGTTTAGCACAGTCGGAATGCGGCGGCAAGTCCGTTTTGCCGCTTTTTTTGCCGCATCCTGTCGCGGAGGGCGAAACGATGTGTTCAAATCCGAATAAATCGGAGCCTTTGGAATATTATAAATATATTGAGTCGGCGGAGATATTGCATTTGTCCGAATGCCGAAAAAAATTACCGCATAAATACCGAAAAATTTTTTTAAAAAAATGCGCAAAGCCGTTGACAAATGAATATTGTGCGTTATAATGAAGTTGATGATAGCTCATATATCTCAAATTTGGATGTTGTAGGGAGGCAAATAAACATGAAACCGTTCAAAACGCTGTGTGTTGTACTTCTGGCGGCAATGTTAGTTTTAACAACGGCTGCCTGCGGTTCAAAAGGGAAAACAAACGACAACCTGCAAACAGGCGGCAGTGCTTCACAGAAACAGGATAAAAAAACGATTGTCTGTTCCGCAGATTATCCGGAATATACGTCAGTTGATGATCTTTCGGCTCACGCAGAATATGTCGTATACGGAACGGTGCTGTCCGAGCGATATGAATCGATGTCTCTTCGTATTCCGGAAAGCGGCGCAGGATCCGCAGAAGCAGGGCAGGACAACGAGCAGACTGTTGTGACAGTCTATGAGGTTCGCGTGAAGGAAAGCTACTCCGGAGCAGTAAGCAGCGGAGATGTGCTTAAAGTAATGCTTTTGGGAGGAGAAACTGAGGATACCGTTTACCAATATGAAGACAGTCCCGAAATTGAAATCGGTTCGGAATATGTTTTCTTCCTCAGCGGAAGCCAAATTGTTGAAAACGGGGCTTGGCTTTTGAACAATACACAGGCATTGTATGCAGCCAACGGCGAAACTGTTTCGAAAACGGCAGAACAGGGATTTGCACTGTCTTTCGACCGGCTTGAAGCAATCAAAGCTCAGTGAACATAAAACCCGGCAGTGAGATTAGCTGTAAGGTTTTCCTACACTTGCAGAAAAGGGCAGGCGGCAGAGTGCCGCCCGCTCTTTATTTTCAGCTGCGGAACTTACAGTGCCGCTTATGCGGAAAATTTAAAAATTTGCCGCGTTATGTCCAAAAAAAAATTGCTATTGCCGCACTGCAGTGATATAATTTATGCGGCATGGCTGCCTGCAAAGACAAACATGCACAAAACGAAACAGGAGCAAGTACCATGAAAAAGCTTTTCGCTGCACTGCTGGCGTTTCTGATGGTTTTCACCGTTATGCCCGCAGCATTTTCCGCCGCAGCGACGGAAACCCCCACAGAGAACGGACAGCAGCCGACGGACAACGCCGGCGTGACGCTGTTCGGTTTTGCCGATTGGAAACTTACAAACGGCGTGGCAGAACCTTCAAAGCCCTATAATTTTATCGGTTTCAATTCCGAAAATCCTTCTGCAGTTCAGTCAAAACTGAACCTTGGCAGCAAGCTGTCCTTTGCAGCCGAGATTATCGGAACAACGATTTATGCTTTTGCACACACCTACACAGATGATGCAGATGTTACCACTGCCGATGATCTTTACACCATCGACACCAATGCATCAACGTGGAGCGCGACAAAAGTCGGCGGCAACCACATGGATTACAGCGTTGTTGACCTGACTTACGCAGCCGATACCGACACCCTCTATGCAATGGTGCAGGAGGATGAAACGGCGGATCAGCTCATCATGACCGTAAATCGCAGCACCGGCGCACTGACCGAAGTTGCAAACCTTTCCGAACTTGAAGTTGCCTGCATCAACAAGTTTGCATATATCGGCGGCGGACAGTTCTACACCACTGCACATAACGGCGGACACGGCCTCATCATCAACACAAGCGGCAGCATCGTTCGCGAACTCGGGCAGAGCGTATTCCCCGGCGTCGAACAGCTCACCGCCGTGACGTATTATCCGCAGGGCAATTGTCTTTTCGGTGTTGCTTTCCGCAACATTCCCGCAGGCAATTTCGGCATCCTGCTCAGAATCGATCCCCAAACGGGTGAATCCGAAGAAATCGGCGCAATCGGCGGCGGGTTCGGATATTCGCTCACGAGCATTTTCCCGGTGCCCAATGTTCAGATAAGCCTTCCCGAAGTGCCGGATACGGAGGCAATGAATGCCGCACTGAATGCCCAGGGCAGCAATTTGACCTTCATGAACGACGGCAACGCTCCGTGGGTCGTTCGCAGCGACAACGGCAGAACTTATATGCAGTCCGCAACGCAGGATGCAAGTAACAGCTCCACAACGATAAAGGCTGTGTTTAACGGCCTTACCGCCGGGCAGGTGCTTTCCTTCGACTGGATGGTTTCAAGCGAAAACAATTACGATTGGCTCAGCTTCTATGCCAACGAGAACCGCGTTGACAGAATCAGCGGCACCGCAAATTGGACAACAAAGACCTACACCGTTCCCGCAAACGGAGATTATACCTTCCGCTGGGTTTATTCAAAGGACAGCAGTATGTCAAGCGGCAGCGACTGCGGTTCGATCGATAACATCTCCATCACGGGAACTCAGCCCGCACCCTATGATCCCGGCGAACAGGCCGACGAGTTGGATGCAGCTGTTAATGCAGTCGGCAGCACGCTGCATTTCATGAACGATCCCCTCAATCCGTGGGAGATTGACACAAGCGAAAACGGCAGGTTGAGCGTAAAATCAACAGTCGGAAGGTCAGAGCGTCATCAGGTGCTCTATACCATCATTCGCAACGCAAAGGCGGGCGATGCAGTCTGCTTTGATTGGAAAGTTGTAACGCAGGGGCTTCCCGTCGGCGGCGAGTACGGCTCGATCAGCATTGATAAGCTTGTTTTCCGCATCAATCAGGCGATTGTTGAACAGATCGGCGGAACAACCAATTGGGAGAACTGCGCGTATATAATCCCGCAGGACGGTGATTATTACTTCTCTTGGGATTTCATTGCCTATGATGAAAGCGAAGTTGTGAATGCTGTTACCTCATGGGTCGATAATGTTTCCTATGTTGAAGATTATGTTCCTCCCGTTGCGCCGGGCGACCCCGCTCAGTTCAATGCGGCAGTCAACGCACCCGGCGAAAACAGGAGCTTTGTCAACGACTATGCTCATCCTTGGGTTGTTGTCACCGACAGCGGCCGCAGCTGCGTGCGCAGCGATATTGCAGGTATGCGCCTGACTGAAACCGAATTCACGATTGACATGGGATATCTTGAAGCAGGCTCGGTGATTTCATTCGATTGGAAAACAAGCAGCGAAATGTACGGAGACAGAGTTTGCCTCACACTCAATGGGCTTACGCAAAAAGTTGCTTCGGGTCAAACTCCCTGGAGCTCTGTACGATTCGAAGTTCCCGTTTCAGATTATTACACTGTTGGCTGGAAATATGAAAAAGACGATATGTGCGATGAATATGACGACTGCGTTTATGTTGACAACGTAAAGATCGAACCGGTATATAACGGAGAGTATTACACGGTCACTTTCATTGACGGTGTTGACGGCAGCGTCATTTCCGAAGTTTCCGTTCCCGAAGGCGGCTCTGCGAATTTGCCCACTCCGCCCGTGCATGAGGGCTACACCTTTAGCCATTGGGAAGGAACCTATCAAAACGTATCCGCCGACAGCACCGTAACCGCTGTTTACACTGCAAACGGTATCATGGGCGATGTTGACGGTGACGGCAGAGTTACCATTGCGGACGCAGTCGCAATCATGCGCCACGCGCTTGATTTGACTCACATTCCCGAACAGTACCTGCCTTTTGCCGATGTCAACGGTGACGGCACCGTAAACCTTTCGGATGCCGTAACGGTAATGCGCATGGCAATCGGTGTTATGTAATCTGAATTCCGCAAGCATGAATTAAAACAGATTGATTTTACACTGTTCAGCTGACGAAAAATCAATCAAATAACAAAAAGCACCCCACTTGTTAGCATTATAATGTTTAACAAATGGGGTGCTTTTCAATTAGCAGAGCGGGTGATTCTTTTGCTTTTTAAGCAGGCAATGCGTGAAGCGTTCAGCCCGTGAGCAATCCGTATTTTTTCTTGATTCTGCGCAGTTTATTGAGTATCGGGCGCGTCAGCACCAAAAGAAAAACCACCGTTGCACCGGCAAAAATAAGGTTGAACGGCAGCCCTGAAGCATATGCTGCAAGCAATGCCGCCAACGTCGGTTCCGAACCCGCCATAAGGACATATGCCGAATCCATGATGCCGCCGTAGATGAAAAAGGTTGATAATGCACCGTAAAGGCACAGTAGTGCACGCTGAGTTTTTGTTCTGATATCCTTGCGGAAGACCAGCCCGGAGATGAATCCCAGCAGCCCGAGTGCAAACATCTGCCACGGTGTCCACGGACCTTGCCCGAAAAACATGTTGGATACAAATGCGGTTAATGCACCCGTAATAAAACCGGCCTCGCACCCGAGTGAAACGCCTGTGATGATTACTGTTGCAGCAATGGGCTTGAATTGCGGAAGCATATAGAATGCGGCGCGTCCTGCAACACCGAGTGCGGTCATTACGGCAATCACAACAAGCTCACGCGCACGCGGGCGTCGCTTTTCAAATATCATAAGGAACGGAATAAATGAACAAATGATTATGAGTGATGCGGTGATATAATAATACCGATCGTTAAATTCAAGCATTCCGACTGCAATAACGGCGGGAACGAACACAAGCAGCAGCACGATTGAAACAATACGCCGGCGAAGCTCGGCCTTTTCAGTCTTATACCGCTTTGCAGTGTTCGGCTTTGATTTCGATCGTTCGTTTTTTGTTTCAAAGGCGGAAGGTTGCTTGTCAGGCATCGTTTTTCTTCCTTTCGCAGCGGTTTGCGTAATCAATGATTTGCTCCGAAGTCAGCGCATCGGGGATTATTCCGCGGGAAATGCGGCAGGCAGATGTTGTGTAAAAACTGTTGCCGAGGAAAACCTCATGCGGCGTGCCCTCCGCAATAACGGTTCCGTTAAAAAACATTGCGCACCTGTCTGCAAATTCGGCACAGAATTCAATATCATGCGAAACAAGAACAATTGCCGTCCCGCGCGCCGCAAGCCGACGCAGCAAGGCTCCGAATTCAGCCTTAAAGAAAGCATCCATGCCTTTGGTCGCTTCGTCAAGAAAAATGACTTCGGGTTCGGGCAGGAGCAGCTTTGCAATTGCAGCACGCTGCAATTCACCCCCGCTTATGTCATACGGATTGCTGCCAAGGACGCTTTGAAGCTGCATAATGTCGATAACCTCTTCGATTCCGGAGCGCGGAAGCTTATATGCTTTGGCAGTCGCTTCCAACTCTTCGGCAACGGAATCCATAACAAAGCAGCAGAGCGGGTTTTGAACAAGAACTCCGATTTTTCCTGCTGAGCCTTTATCCTTCCGAAATGTTGAAATCGGCTTTCCGCGGTATTTGACTTTTCCGCGATACGGGCTAAAAACGCCTGCTGCGGTCAAAAGCGCGGTGGTTTTGCCGGCACCGTTTCCGCCGACGATGCAGGTAAGCTCGCCTGCATGAACATCGAAATTCATACCGCACAGTATGTCTTTGGAATCTTTTTCATATCGAAACCATGCTTCCCGAACGGATATAACTGTTTCGGTGTTTTTTCTGTTTTTGCTTGATTCAGCCTTTGCGGAAGCCCGAATCTGGTTTTCCGAAGCTTTGTGTCGGCAGGGATCCAACGAAAAATTATTCAAAAGGTAATCACGGGCACTGCGAACTTCAAGCGGTGCGCCGCGAAGATTTTGCCCGTTTTGGCGTGTTTTTGCAAAAATGCGAACGGAGGAAGGCAGAACGCTGAAAAACTCATCATCACCCCGCAGTTTTTCGGCGGCATCGGCGGGAGAACAGTTCGAAACAATGCTCCCGCTCCGCATGAAGACAACGCGATCAACCATGGGAAAAAGGTTTTCAAGTCGGTGTTCGGTGATAATGACGGTTGTTCCGAGTTCGGAATTAATGCGCTTGAGCGTGTTGAAAAACTCGCCCGCCGCAATAGGGTCAAGCTGAGAAGTCGGTTCATCCAAAAGCAGAAGCTGCGGCTGCATAACCGTGACCGCAGCAAGACAGAGCAGCTGCTTCTGTCCGCCGGACAAAGCGGAAACAGGGCTGTCGAACCAATCTCTGATGCCGAAAAAACTTGCCATCTCCGCAATGCGCACACGCATTTTTCGGTTATCCGTGCCGAGACTTTCAAGTCCGAAAGCCAATTCGTGCCGAACTTTATCCGTCACGATCTGCATCTCCGGATCCTGCATAACAAATCCGATCTTTTCGGACTGTTCGCGAAACGACAATTCTTCAATGGCTTTTCCGTTAAAATAAATTGCACCGCTCTTTTCGCCGTGCTGACTCAATGCTGGTTTACACTGCCGCAAAAGCGTGCTCTTGCCGCAGCCGGATGCACCGCATATAAGAACAAACTCGCCGGGCTGTATTTCAAGATTAATGCCGCTGAGTGCGGGCTGCGCCGCTTCAGGGTATGTAAAATTCAGATTTTTGATTTCGAGTAATGCCATGCAACGGACTCCTTGATGTTCATAATTACGGGTATCAGCAGCGTGAGTGCATATGCAATACATGCGGCGATAAACAGCGGTGAGGCGGGGTTCATGCGAAATTTCGGAAAATATGTGACGGTGATTTTGCCGCAGCCCGCCGCTGTTCCGAAAATTGCAATGCCTGCCGCAAGAAAAAGCGAAACAACCGTGTCCCGCCCGTCAAAGCGAAAGTCGGTATAAAAACTGCGCGGATGAAGCCCGAATCCCCGCGCCCGCATTGAATCTGCGGTTGTCACTGCGCTTTCCAAAGCCCATGTGATAAGCGCGGAGAAGATAAAAAGGCCGCTTTTGGCGCGTTTAACAATGCTTTTTGATGCAGGATCCCCATCCGAACAACGCTGCGCAAGTGCGATTTTTTTCGCTTGTTTTGTAAACAGCGGAACAAAGCGCAGCGCCATGGAAAGCACAACAGCAAGCGACGGAATGATTCTGCCGAACAGATAAAGGATTTTATCATCGGTTATTATGCGATTGAAGCATGAAAAAATAAGCAGAACAGAACCAAGCATAACTCCGGATGCCGCGCCGTATGCAACGGATTCAAGCGTCACCGGATTGCGCTTAAGGTAAAAAAGCACCGTAAGCCCCTTGTGGTTGAAAATCGGGTTCAGAATTGCCGTCAGAAGCATCAGCGGCAGAATGAACCTGCAAAAAAACCGAAGTGCATCCCGCATGCCATTAAGCTGCACAGTCCATGCAAGGGCGGATAAAAACGAGATTCCGAGCAGCACGGGGTGCAGCAAAAGCATCGGCATTGCAAGAGCAAACCCGAAATAGATGATTGCCGCCGTCGGGTGTATTGTGTCAAAACAATCTCTTTTCATCTGCAAAAAAACGCGCTGCCGTGTCAGCCGGCAACTTCGGCGCCGACGTCTTTGCCGTAGTTGCAGGTGTAATGCCACTCAATGCTGTCTCCGGGCTGAACTTTATAATTGCTGCAGCCGTAATTCGGATAAACTCCGTTCACACTGTACACCCAGCCGCTGCCCTCACCGCAGTCAAATTCGTAAAGGTTGTTGATTCCTTCAATGTATGCGCTGTTGAAAACAGGGGTATAGCTGGATTCCATATGGATTTGCCTGTTTCGTGTTTCGCGGCAGAGAATATCGAAAACAGTCTCGCCGTCGTTAAAAGGCACGGATGTTTTTTTAAGTATTATTCCGTCGGACGGAAGCACGGAAAGTTTATCGGGGTCGAGCATCTCGATGTTTTGCAGTATCGTGCCGCACTCGATGAGCATTGTGCAGGTCTGCCCGTTTTCGGCGGAGGGAATATCCGAACACCCGGGGAATACGACTGTGCAGACAAACGCAAGCATCGCAAGCAGCAAAGCGGAAATACGCCGACTGCCGCACGAATTTTTCCGTTTAATAAAGGATAAAGATTTACTCATTGATATCACCGTTTTTGTTTCAAAATTGATTATTGCCGCCTGTTTCGCTTTTTGATAACGAAATATGCAGCGGTTCCGAGGAGGCAAACTGCTGCGGCAGCGATAACAACGGCAAAAACATGACTGCCTGATTTTGTTCGGTCGCTGCCCTGTGCGGAGGCCGATTCACGCGGTGAAACAGCGTCGGTTGTTTCGATTTCCGCAGTTGCATCAGGTTCAAAAGAGGGACGGTTCGGCGAGGTTGACGCGGTAGAGGTGTCTGTCGGCACTGCATCGGTTGCAGGCGCATCAGTGTATGCCGCATCGGTTGCTGCCGTGTCGGTTGCCGGTGCAGTTGAATATGCTGCATCCGAAGATGCTGCATCCGAAGGTGCTGCATCGGTCGGTGCCGCCGTTGGTTTGCCCGTCGGCTTCGGCGTGGGTTTATCGGTTGGCTCGGCAGGAGAGACGGGGGAGACATCGTTCATGTTGTAAAGCGAGTTTCGCCCGGAAAGAAATCTGTCGTACGCGCAAAGTGCATATGCAGCCTGTTCGGTTGCCATTGAATTTGCGCCGCCGTTTGCCATGTGTGCAAATCCGCCGCCGACATAAAAAGCACAGAGTGCGTCAAGCGCCGAGTTTCCGTTTTTGATAAAGCGCGAATCCTTATGTGCATTGATTCCGACCGTGCTGAGCGCAACGAGAACTTGGGAGCAGCTTTCGGAGGTTTCAACACCGCCGGAGGAAAAACTTCCGTTTGCATTTTGCAGTGCGGAAAGCTTTTCAACACCGCGTTCGATTGCGGCGGCCGCCTTTCTATACGGTGCAAGTGCGGTTATCGCCATTGCGGTAATATCCGCTTCCGCTGCCCCGAGTCCGAGTGCCCAACCTCCGCCGTCACATTCGCGTGAGAGCAAAAGGTCAACGCATTGGGATTTTATATCACTCATGCCGTAATCCTTATTGCAGTCCAATGCAATAAGTGCAAAAATGACGCCGTTCAGACCCTGTTTTTTTACATAGTTGAAATCGCCGAGAGGCGCGGTAAGATCAAACCCTGCGACAGAGCGTGCATCCCGCCCGATTGAAGAAAGAGCGATAATAAGGCGCGAGTTTTCGGTGGATTTTTGAGGGTGCAGTTTCGGCGAACCGTTTGCGGCGACAAGTTTTTCGATTTTGGCATAGTATTCGGAAAAATAGCCGCTCTGTGTCGGATAGAACCCGCTGCGTGCAAGTGCAAGCACCTTCCATTCGCCGCCGACCGAACCGAATTCGGGCTTTGCGCCGCCTGCAAGGGTTCTCAAAACGGCGGAGTACTGCGCCGCATATCCGCTCCTGTAATCCGCCGTGCGGGCGGAATAAAGGGGCTGCTCGCTTTGCATGAAAAAGCTCGTTTGAGCAGAAATACCCTGAACGGGAACGGCGCAAAGCACCATTCCCGCAATCAGGGTAAGGATTATGGAAAATGTAAGAGGATGTCTTTTCAAATTATTGGTACCGACCGAACGGTACATATCGATTCCTGTTCCGCGAAACAAATTCCGCGGAACTGATTCAATTCGGTTTTATTCCTTTACTTCAGCCGTTAATTGCAATGCGGAGTGCGAGAAGCGCATCGGTCAGCGCAACTGTTCCGTTGCCGTCAACATCCGCCGCTTCAAGCGCGCTGCCGGTAAGGATCTGAAGCTGCATTGCGTGGCGGGCAATGAGCAGTGCATCGGATGCTGTAACAACTCCGTCACCGTCCGCATCTCCGGGAATAACGGAAACGGGTACGAGTGCATCGGTCAGCGCCTCGGCCGCTGCGGTGAGAACAGCCTGAGAGGATGTAATATCGGTGAGCGCGGATTCAAACGCAGTGAATGCGGCATGTGCCGCACCGCCTTCGGAAATCTGTGCGGAAAGTGCGGGATCCGAAAGAACGCTTGCATAAAGCTCGGTTTCGCTGCTGCGGGTCACGCCGTACGCGGGGTTGTCGAACGCGGGGAACATGCCCCAACCATCGCCGATTCCGAGATCCATGCCGTATCCGTAAACCGTGTACATCCAACGGTAAACCTTGTTGTCCGTAACTGTTGCCGCACCTGCGCCGACAGGAAGTGAAACATCGTTTTCAACGTACATCCAGCCGCCGAGATCGCTGTATTCAAACTCGCTGAGGATACCGTCGCCGTTTTCGGTGCCGTTCCAGCCGCCGGGCTGATAACCGAGGTTCTCCTCCGCCCAATCGGGGTAAGCTTCAAGTTCGGTCATAAGATAAGCGGGAACGGAGGGGGATGCCCCTGCTGCAAGCTGCGGGCAGCCGATGCCCTGAATGTAGCTTGCGTCATCGTCAGCAGCGCCGTTCATGACGCAGGCAAGGGAGTTGGCTGCAAGCACCCTTGCTGTAAGCTGTGCAAGGGTTTCACCGGGATTATATGCAACCACGGTGGGTTCAAGCACGTAACCCCAGCCGAGCACGAATGCTTCAACGCAGATAACGGTTGTTCCGGGCGCAAGATTATACTCGTTAATGCCGGATTCGTTTGCATTCGGTGCGGCAAACGCCGAAACGGACGAAAGCATGATTGAAAGCACAAGAATAAAAGAAAAAAGTTTTTTGCAGAGTTTCATTGTTACATTACCTCCGTGTAATTATTTTGCTTCTGCAAGCCTGTTGCGGCGGAAGGGCTGACAACATAAAAGGGAACTGCATCCAAGATACAATTCCCGAAAGAGCTTCTGCTTTGCCTTTGCAAAATGGCTGCCTATCTCCCGAGAACCACCGTAAACCGAAAACACGGCAGGTCTCCTGGCTTCCGAGTCGTTCTAATGCCCTCGCCTTCCCATGCTGCACGGCAGAAAATCTGCGCCGCAAAGTGGCATATCGAGGGGGTCGTCATCGGTTACAGTAGCGGGGACTGCTGCGGAATTGAACCGCATTCCCTTTTAATGCAGCGTTGAAAAGCTGCAACCGCGTTTTCATATTAAATTAATAAGGGCGGCACGGATTGCCGAACATCGGGCGCATGGGAAAGTGTTTCCGCCCGCACGAATGCCCGCAAATCCTTTGAACCGTAAAAAGCATAGCACAAACGGCGGAATGTGTCAAATATATTTATTTGCATCTTTTTTAAATGCAAAAAAGAAAATATATATCGAATTTGTGCTTTACAAACGACTCAGAGTACTGTATAATAGCTTCCGTTGAGGGGCATTAGCTCAGCTGGTAGAGTGCCACACTGGCAGTGTGGATGTCAGCGGTTCGAGTCCGCTATGCTCCACCATACATGAAAAATCCGAACTTATTCCCAATCGGGAACGGGTTCGGATTTTTTATTTTCATCAAAGATATCATCGATTGAGCGTGGGTCACCGGTTTTGCCTTGCGCAAAACCGGGGGCTTTGTACATTCGACGAAGCATTCCTCCTTCTGTACAATAGCAGTATCAACCAAAAGGGGGATTGCATACGGAAGTTCAGTACATTCGCAGGGCGGCGCCCAGGATGTCTGTTTCTGCGAATTTGACGGCCCCGCTTCCGGAAATGTCCTTGTCATTGTTGAAGGACAATAACCGATTATGACAATGACCTCCGTAATGCAGCTCTTGTTGTGATAACCCTGCCGGGAAGGACAGGAAAATACCGAGCGGTCTGCTTCAGATCCCCGCCGACTTCTGCTGCGCAGAACTGGCTTCCGCCTGCCTTGAGGACGGCGGTCAGTACGTCTATTTCCGGGAAGCCGGCCCGCCCGTGTTACTATATGTGGGAGAAGCAGAACCGGAAGGCAGCCTGATTCCGGCTTGACAGCGATGCGAGTCCCAATGTATAATTTCCCTGAGGGCTGTACGGTCCACAAAAGCAGAAAGGAGATAGGATTTATGGAACAAAAGCAGCGTGTCCGCCATCGTGATGAGGCTGTTGAACCGATTGAGTGCTGTCTCCGGACAAACGATATTCCGCCCCACGGGAAGCTTCCCGCAGAACGGGAAATGTGTGAAATGTGAGGGCTGAACCGCACAACGCTCCGCGCTGCCATCCGCCGTCTGACGGAAACGGGCAGCCTGTAACAGCCTGAAGGGATCAGGAACACATGCTGCGCCGCCCAAGCGGTAGCGCAATCTTCAGGATGCAAAGTCCATCACGGAAGCCGTCAGCGGGGAGGAAAGCATCGGAATTACCTATGCCGCAGGATCGGAAGCAAGGCAGCTTCGCATAGAGGAAGGTGGCAGCCTGTTCTTCCTGACCGGCATTGCCCGGGATTACAATAACGTTCCGGTGGAATTCTTCAAGTCGGCGGCGCGGCCGGATATGGTTCGCTTTTCAAGCATTCTGCGCAAGCATCGGACGGAGCCTGAAAGGAGACAACCTCTATGAAACTGGCAGCAGTCGGAAGTAACTGCGTTGACTTCTACAACAATATTGAAAACGGAAAGGCGTATCCCGGCGGCAGCCCCGTCAACGTGGCGGTCTATACCGTTCGCCTGGGGGGCGAGGCCTCCTATACCGGCCCGGTGGGCGATGACGTCTACGGAAAAATCATGCAGGAGGCCATTGCGGCCAAGGGTGTGGATACCTCCCATCTGCACGTCAAACCCGGCAAGACCGCCGTCTCTCAGGTGGAGCTGCTGGAGGGTGAACGGGTATTCGGCGATTATGAAGAGGGCGTTCTGGAGGACTATACCCTCTCCGAGGAGGATATGGACTTCATCCAGACCCATGACATGGTGGTCTGTGACCTGTGGGGCAAGGTTGAGGGGCAGTTCCGGGCGCTGAAGGCCCGGGGCATCCCCACTGCCTTTGACTGCGCCACCCGTCCCGAGGACGAGGCCAGCCGGATCGCCATGCCCTATACAGACTACCTCTTCTTCTCCAGTGATGACGGCGACACACCTGCCCTCCGGGATCAGATGAAGGTCTACCACTCCCGGGGTCCCAAGCTGGTCATTGCCCTGCTGGGCGAGCATGGCAGTCTGTGCTACGACGGAAGCGAGTTCCATAAATTCGGCATCGTTCCCTGTGAACACCTTGTGGACAGCATGGGCGCGGGCGACAGCTATATCGCCGGCTTCCTGTACGGCATTGTGGAGGGGCTGCCCATCGATGAGGCCATGCAGAAGGGAGCGGCCAACGCCACCGAGACGCTGAAGTATTTCGGCGCCTGGTAAGAAAAAATGTACGGCGCTGCCCTCCGAAAATGAGCCGGCGGATGAGTATGCTGCGACCCGGCAGACGGTTCGCAACGCCATTGACATGCTGGCAAACGAAGGTCTGCTGCGGCGTGCGGCGGGAAAAGGCGTCTTTGTCCCGGGAAGCCACATCGAACGGGATCCGGAAGCACCGGGGGATCATGAATGGCCCTACCGGGACAAAGCGATTCGGTACGCTTTCCAATTCTTCCGCAATATGGATATGAAAACCACACCAATTTATTAGCAAGTTGCGTCTTTTGACAGGAAAGGATCGAATATAGTATGAATTACGAATCGAAAGCTTGGGCCGAGGCCAAGGGTGCCTGCCTGAGAAACTTCAACGAGCAGGGCGATATCGACAGTGTCAACGGTGCGCTGGCTCTGCGTCCCCGGATTGAGAAGATCGTGGATCAGATCTGGGAGGAAGGCTTTGACAACATCTATTTCATCGGTATCGGCGGCACCTACGCTTCCGCGATGCAGGTTGAGGTCTATATGCGGGGCAAGTCTTCTCTGCCTGTATATGTGGAGAATGCTGCGGAGTACCTGACAACCGGCAACAAGCGGCTGACTGACCGCTCTGTGGTCATTTACTCCACCGTCTCCGGCAACACCAAGGAAATGGTGCAGCTCATTGACACTGTGAAGGCTCAGGGCGTGCGGGTGCTCGCCTTCATCGACACCCCCGGCTCCACCCTGACCCAGGAGGGCAAGTGGGATTATCTGGTGCTCTACCCCAAGAACGAGCAGCTGAAATTCTTCATGGTCGCCAACTACCTGATGTACAAGAACGGCGAATTCCCCGACTATGACCGCTACAATCAGGAGATGGAAGCCCACCTGGCGCTGGATCTGGTGAATATTGAAAAAATTTCCGACGCATGGGCCTATGACTACGCGGAAAAGAAGGTTGCCTTCCTGAAGGAGCATCCCGATCTTCCGCACTACTTTGTGGGCGCCGGCAACCAGTGGGGCGCTACCTACTCCTATGCCATGTGCTACTGGGAAGAGCAGATGTGGATTCGCACCAAGTCCATTACCTGCCCCGAGTTCTTCCACGGTATGCAGGAAATCCTGGTGGCAGATACCCCCGTGACCCTGTTCATGGGTGAAGACGAGCAGCGTCCTCTGGCAGAGCGGGTAGCCCGGTTCCTGCCTAAGGTCTGCGGCAACTATACCGTTATCGACACAAAGGAGCTGCCCATGGAGGGCATCAGTCCCGAATTCCGGGGCTCACTGTCCCATCTGATGATGCACGCCGTGAACAACCGCGTGGATGCTTACATGGAACTGTTCCTGCGCCATCCGCTGTCCATCCGCCGTTACTACCGGCAGTTTGATTATTGATAGCCTTCCTCTCCGTACTCCCTGCTGCGGGGGCTTCGGTCACCAAAGCGGGCTGAGCGAGGGGATTGTCAGCTCCCGGCTGTGCCCGGGAGTTTTTTTGCATTTTTGCAAAGGAGAATGTGTATGCTTGAGACCGAGCAACTGTTTCATATCAAAAAGCCCATCATTGCCATGCTGCATCCGGGTGCACTGAAAATGCTCTATTTTATCAATCCGGAGTCAGACAGGAATCCGGACACACGCCCTCTGTCAGAGATTGCCCGCTCCATGATCTTTAAGACCCACCCGGACGGCCTGTGCATCAGTGCCAACGCCGCCGGTCAGGATGTGATGCGCTGATCGCCGGCGTAAAGCAGGCAGCGCCGGAAGCGGCGGTGCTCTGCAATACCGGCTGCCGGCCGGATACCCTCGCCCGGAAGCTGCCCTAAGTTCGGATTTAACCGGTATGTGTCAACCACATAATTAAAAACACCGAGTTTTCGGTGTTTTTAATTTATCATTTTGCCAATTATAATTTTGCTGACTTTTTTGCAGCCTGCGCCGCAATAATTTTATTTTAATATTCCGAATTGAATTTTACATGAAGTTTAAAAGCACTTCGTTTTGAAAATCCAGTCCGCGCTGTGTAAGCCGCATTGAATCATCCGTAACCTCCATATTCCCCGCAAGGACAGCATCGCTCACGGCGGAGGCATAGTGCTCAACGGGGTCAATGCCGAAACGCTGTGCGAATTCCGCGCGGTTAATACCCTTTATCTTTCTGAGACCGACCATGATGCACTCGAACATCTCATCCCCGCGGGAAATCTCTTCGGTCATTTCAACGGGCAGCTTTCTGTCGTTAAGTGCGGCATTGTAACCGCTGAGCTCCGCTTTGTTTGCAAAACGAACCCATTTGCCGTTGACATGAAGTGCGGAGTGCGCATTCAGCCCAAGGCCGAGATAGTCGCCGTTTGCCCAATAGTTCAAATTATGGCGGCATTCGCGGCCCGGAAGGGCAAAGTTGGATATTTCATAACGTTCGTAACCAAAGCTGCGGAGCAGGTCGAAGCCGGCATCTTCCATATCAGCAACGGCATCTTCGTCGGGAAGCTCGATTGACCCGTTCCGCACTGCTTCAAACAGGGGCGTTCCCTCGGCAAGAATGAGAGCATAGGATGAAATATGTTCCGCACCGAGTTCCGCCGTGCGCCGTATCGTGTCAAGGTAAGATTCGAAACTCTGTCCGGGAAGGCCGTGCATGATATCAACATTGATGTTGTCGAATCCTGCCTGCCGTGCAAGCTTAAATGCACGGAAAAAATCTGCGGCGGTGTGAATGCGTCCGATTGCCTTAAGCACAGCGTCATCGGCACTCTGAAGTCCGAACGAAATACGGTTGATTCCGCAGGCGCGATATTGAACGAGTTTTTCGAGTGAAACGGATTCCGGATTACATTCGATTGAAATTTCCGCATCGGCGGGGAAAGCAAAGCTTTCGCGGAGTTTCGCCGCAAGGCGCGGAATCATCCCTGAGGGCAAAAGACTCGGCGTTCCGCCGCCGATGAATACGGTTTCAAACTCCTTTTTCGGGAGCATCGGCGAAATAAGGTCGATTTCCCTGAAAAGAGCTTTGAAATATTGCTCAAATGCGTCCTGTTCGCATCCGGCGAAACTTACAAAGTCGCAGTATTCGCATTTTTTCCTGCAAAACGGAATGTGAATATAAAGTCCGCTCATGGTTTTCTCCGTCAATTAATGCGCAGAACGCTCATGAATGCTTCACTGGGCAGTTCCACGGAACCTATCTGCCTCATGCGCTTTTTACCTTCTTTTTGCTTTTCAAGCAGCTTCTTTTTACGCGTGATGTCGCCGCCGTAGCATTTTGCAAGAACATCTTTGCGAAGAGCACGCACGGTCTCTCTGGCAATGATTTTGCCGCCGATCGCAGCCTGAATCGGAATTTCAAACTGCTGCCGGGGAATGACTTCCTGAAGCTTTTCGGCGACGGCACGCCCTTTTGCGTACGCCTTGTCACGGTGAACAATGGTTGAAAGCGCGTCGCACATATCGCCGTTAAGCAGAAAATCGAGCTTAACGAGATCGGAGGGGACGTATTCGCTGATTTCGTAATCAAACGATGCATAGCCCCTGCTGCGGCTCTTCAGACTGTCGAAAAAGTCAAAGATGATTTCGTTCAGCGGGATGGAGTAGGAAAGTTTTACGCGGGTCGGGTCAAGATAGACCATATCGATGAAGATACCGCGCTTTTCGATGCAAAGCTCCATAATCGTGCCGACATACTCCGGCGGGGTCATGATGTGCGCGGAACACATGGGTTCTTCCATGCGTTCGATTTCCGTAGGTGCGGGCAGGTTCGCGGGGTTGTCGATCCAAACTTCGCTGCCGTCCGTCATGATAACGCGGTAAATTACGCTGGGCGCAGTGGTAACAAGATCAAGATCAAATTCGCGTTCGAGTCTCTCCTGTGCAATTTCCATATGCAAAAGCCCGAGAAAACCGCAGCGGAAGCCGTAGCCGAGTGCCTGACTGGTTTCGGGTTCAAAACTGATGGAAGCATCGTTCAGAATGAGTTTCTCAAGCGCATCGCGCAGGTTTTCGTAATCCGCACCGTCGGCGGGATAAATTCCGCAGAATACCATGGGGTTTGCGTGCTTATAGCCGTGCAGCGGCTCCTTGGCGGGGTTTGCCGCAAGGGTTATCGTGTCGCCGACTTTGGTTTCGGCAACGGACTTAATGGATGCGGAAATGTATCCGACTTCGCCGGCGGAAAGCTCGTCCGTGGGCTTAAGGCTTGGGGAGAACACGCCGACTTCCGTAACGTCGAATTCATTGCCTGTGTGCATGAAGCGGATTCTGTCGCCTGCACGCACAACGCCGTCCATGATGCGCACATAGCTCAGCGCACCCTTGTAATTATCGTAAAAACTGTCAAAAATCAATGCACGCAGCGGCTTTTCTGTATCGCCCTTCGGCGCGGGAAAATCCGTCACGATGCGCGCAAGCACCTGTTCAACGTTCAGACCCGTTTTCGCGGAAACCCGCGGAGCATCCTCGGCAGGAATGCCGATAATGTCTTCGATTTCCTGAATCGCATTGTCCGCATCGGCGGACGGAAGGTCGATTTTGTTGATTACAGGCAGAATTTCAAGCCCGTTATCGACCGCAAGATAGACGTTTGCAAGAGTTTGCGCTTCGATTCCCTGCGTTGCGTCAACGATAAGCACCGCTCCCTCACAGGCAGCAAGTGCGCGGCTGACTTCGTAAGTAAAGTCAACATGCCCCGGAGTGTCGATAAGGTTGAACATGTAACGTTTTCCGTCGGTATGGGTATAAAACATGCGTACGGCGGTGGATTTTATCGTGATGCCGCGCTCGCGCTCGATGTCCATGGAGTCCAAAAGCTGCTCTTCCATGTCGCGGCTCGAAACGGTGTCCGTAAGCTCCATCAGCCTGTCCGCAAGGGTGGATTTGCCGTGATCAATATGCGCAATGATGCAAAAATTCCTGATTAGTTCCTTTGGGTATGCCATTTATCCTCCGAAAAAGCGTGTTCTGCGTATCACACACGGAGAACTCCGCCGTCAGTCAATATTTTATCAGTATGAATTATACACCAATTGCGGCAGTTTCGCAATACGGAACAATTTGAACGGCATAAAAACACCGCACACGGCGATGTTTTGCAGCTGTGCGGCGGGGAATGCGTTTCTTGGGTTAGGGACTGTGCCCGTGAGCTGTTTTTATGTATCCGTTTTTTGAAGCGCAGGCGTCAATCCTTTTCAACATGAGTTCCGAACAAAAGGCATATTGCCCGGCAAAGCTTATCACATGCACCGTTGCTGAAATCAAAAAGTGTGATATGAGAGGGAGCCATGCCGGTGAGCATACTCAGCACGCCTTCGTTGCTGTTCGGTGCGCAGTCGATTCGGAGTTTATCTCCGTCAGTTACGGTGCAGCTGCCGTCCGGTTGAAGTATCACGAGAACATCCGTTCCGTCCGTCGGGCGAACATCGGAAAACAAGCCGAGGATTTCAAGCAGCTCGTTGTATTCCTCAATCAGCAGGAATTCCTCGGCGGCAATATCAACGGAAACCTGCCAGCTTTCGATAACATCCTGAAGCCTGAACCGCAAAAATCCGTTAAGGTTAAGAAGCGAATTATCGCAAAGGTAATCAAAGACCCTTTCGGAGATTATGTTCGGGTCCGACTCGGGTGCGGAACCGAGGGCGCAGGGAAGTATCTTCTTCTTTTCATCAACGGAAAACGGAAGCATATCAACCATTCTTGCAAATTCAAAATAACGGAGGTCAACAAGCATAAGCTCACTCAAGGCTCTTGCAAAAAGGCGCAGCTCGTCATCGTCCGCAATGTTCAGCATCAGACGTGATTCCGAACGGCAGCTGATTTCAACATGTCCAAGCCCGCAAAGCCGCATCCGCCGCGCAAGCAGTGCGCGTATACTCAGCGGCTCGGATTCCTTAACAGCTTTGTTTCCATCCTCATTTTCTGCCTCTGTCGGCATCTTATCGGCTGAATTGAAAACGGAGGGGGTAATAAATGAATCCGTTTTTGCGGCGGTGAACGCGTATTCGTCGGTAAGCACGGAATAGGTTTGCATATTGGCTCCTTTTTCGGTTGCCTGCGCGCGCACGGCGGGAAAAGCGGACGCCGGCAATAAAATCCACATTGTATTATGTGCAAACCGTGCAAAATGGTGCTTGACAATTTCTTGAAACTGCGTTAAAATTTCTGCTGTAATTGATGAACGAAGGTTTTTTGTGTGCGATGAACGGCATTCATGTTTCTCGAAAAACCGATCCGTTTCGAATCTTTATCGGCAGGTTGTCGGGAAGAGTAGGCTTGCACAATGCAGATTAAGAGAGGATTGACCCCGGGCTGAAAGTCAATCCCTGCCGCAGACCGAAAACCGCCCCGATGTTCGCTTGCGGCAGCAGTGCCTTACAACTGTTTTGAGCGGCGGAGTGCAGGCGCATTTCCGCAATCAAGGTGGAACCGCGGTATTCTGTTTGCCGTCCTTGAACTTTTGTTCAGGGCGGTTTTTTTGTTTTCGGCAGCAGAGCTTAAAAACGGCCTGCACGGCAGCAGTGAACATAACGCCGCTGATTTTGCTTATAATATCAACGTATAAAGGAGATTTAAAATGATCAACATCACTTTCCCTGACGGTTCCGTCCGCCGGTTTGAAGACGGCGTGAACGCATATGCCGTTGCAGAGAGCATAAGCCCGCGCCTTCGCAAGGCAACGCTTGCGGCAGAGCTTAACGGCGAGCTTTATGATGCGGCACTGCCCATTCACGGCGACTGCACACTGAAGCTGCTCACCTTTGCCGACGACGGCGGCAAATGGACCTATCGCCACACGGGTTCGCACATCCTTGCACAGGCCGTAAAACGCCTTTGGCCGGAAGTCAAGCTTGCAATCGGACCTGCGATCGATAACGGCTTCTATTACGACTTTGACACGGATATTCCTTTCAGCCCCGAAGATTTTCCGAAGATTGAAAAGGAAATTGCAAAGATAGTTTCCGAAAACCTGCCGCTTGAGCGTTTCGAACTCCCCCGCGAAGAGGCTATTCGCTTCATGCAGGAAAAGGATGAGCCCTACAAGGTGGAACTCATTCGCGACCTGCCCGAAGACGCCGTGATCAGCTTCTATCGTCAGGGCGATTTTGTGGATCTCTGCGCAGGCCCGCACCTTGAATCCACGGGCAAGTGCAAAAATATCAAGCTCATGAGCGTTGCGGGCGCATACTGGCGCGGCAGCGAAAAAAACAAGATGCTCAAGCGCATCTATGCAACTGCTTTTGAAAAAAAGGCGGATTTGGATGAATATATCCACATGCTGGAGGAAGCCAAAAAACGTGACCACCGCAAGCTCGGCAAGGAACTCGGCTTGTTTGCAATGATGGACGAAGGCCCCGGCTTCCCGTTCTTCCTGCCCAAGGGCATGGTGCTCAAAAACAAACTCATTGACTATTGGCGCGAAGTACATAAGCGTTACGGCTATGTTGAAATTTCAACGCCCATAATGCTTAACCGCAGCCTTTGGGAGCGTTCGGGTCACTGGGATCATTACAAAAACAACATGTACACCACCGTTATTGATGATGTGGACTTTGCGGTAAAACCCATGAACTGCCCCGGCGGCATGCTCGTTTATCAAACGGAAATGCGTTCGTACCGCGATCTGCCCCTGCGCATGGGTGAACTCGGTCTTGTTCACCGCCACGAGCTTTCAGGTGCGCTGCACGGCCTTTTCCGCGTTCGCTGCTTCACTCAGGATGATGCCCATATCTTCATGACTTGGGATCAAATGAAGGACGAAATCAAAAACGTCGTCCGCCTGTTCGACGAGGTTTATTCCACTTTCGGCCTTAAATATTCCATCGAGCTTTCCACAATGCCCGAAGACCATATCGGCGACGTAAAGGATTGGGATTTCGCAACCGAAACCCTCAAGGCGGCAATCACCGAACTCGGCAAGGAATACGTCATTAACGAGGGTGACGGCGCGTTCTACGGCCCGAAACTCGACTTCCACCTTGCGGACTGTCTCGGCAGAACATGGCAGTGCGGCACGATTCAGCTCGACATGCAGCTTCCCGAAAGGTTTGAACTTGAATACACCGGCGCGGACGGCGCAAAGCATCGCCCCGTCATGATTCATCGCGTTGTTTTCGGCTCTATCGAAAGGTTCATCGGCGTTATCACCGAGCATTTCGCCGGCGCATTCCCCACATGGCTTGCACCCGTTCAGGTCAAAGTCATGGCAATGACCGACCGCACCCGCGATGCCGTGTGCGATATCGCCGCAAAACTCGAAGCGCAGGGAATCCGCGTTGAAACCGATCTGCGCAACGAAAAAATCGGCTTCAAAATCCGTGAAGCTCAAATGCAGAAAATCCCCTACATGCTCATCGTCGGCGACAAAGAGGTCGAAAACGGCGTTGTTGCCGTTCGCGCAAGAAAGGGCGGCGATCTCGGCACAATGACCCTCGACGCTTTCGAACAGAAAATCAATGAAGAGGTCGCTTCAAAAACTCTCGATTGATATTATTAACATCGATATCTGATATTAACATCAATATCGATGTATACCGATGTTCGTAACCCGTTCGGCAAAACTCTGAACTCAACATCCCGCATTCACGCAGTATTAACGGCACACCCTAAAACGCTCAGCTCGGAAGGGTGTGCCGTTTTGTGTCCAAGGTTTAGTTTCTTTATGTAGATATTTGGCGTAATATGTGGTATAATGCTGTTGCGGATAAAAATATCTGCTGAGAATGATTTGAATTAGCTACCTGAATGCGCACGGGGCTTTGATTGGAGTATGTTCTGATGAGCGGAAAAGTATTGACTATGTATTTAATGGACGGAGATCCTATCGGAAGAATTAAATGCAAGATTGCGAATTGGACGGGAATTGTTTATAAAATTCCGAGGATTTCCATTGATAATTGTGATGATATACAAGAATTGACTCAAAGCGGTGTTTATCTTTTGTTCGGCACCGATAAAGATGAGAATACCGTTGTGTATATCGGGCAGGCAGGGAACAGAAAAAATGGCAGAGGATTGCTTCAACGCATTTGTGAACCGCATAATTCCATTGATTATTGGAGCGAAGTGATAATATTGACCACCGGAGATGGTTCATTTGGTCCGACGGAAATCAGTTATCTTGAAAATCGTTTGTTCAATATGGCTCGTAAAGCGGGACGCTACGATGTAAAAAATAGTAACGACCCGAATCCGGGAAACGTTACCGAAGAGAAAGAATGTGAGCTTGAAGAATTCATCAATTATGCAAGGATCGCAGTCGGCGCAATAGGACACAGAGTTTTTGAACCGATTGCACTGCCGGCGGAAAGCAGAAACAGTGAGCCGATCCTTCACATGGAATATAAGGGAGCAATTGCAAAAGGACAGTGCACAAGCGAGGGATTTGTGGTTTTTAAGGGCAGTTCGGTGAATCCGGAGACGACGAAAAAATGCCCATCTCATGTTACGAAAAACAGAAAAAAATATGCAGACATGATAAATGAGGAAAACAAACTTACAGCAGATGTTTTTTTTGACAGTCCGTCCGCTGCTGCCGGGTTTGTCGGCGGAACATCATTGAACGGAAAGGTTAAATGGATTGATGATTCCGGAAGAGCACTCAAAGAAATTATGTGAGCATAAAGCAAACGACCTGTCCGCCGGCAAGCGGGCAGGTCGTTTTTGTTTGTTTAAGTCGGAATCAATGCAAATTCACACGATTCGTATGTCGGTTATCAGCGGGCAATGAAAAACATTGCGGCGAACAGTATGC
>ERZ1106943.1456-NODE-1456-length-24195-cov-3.436744_pt1 | contig 24195 bp, 26 predicted proteins | sample MGYA00403671_ERZ1106943 | MGnify/ENA primary metagenome ERZ1106943 (study PRJEB35170, sample SAMEA104062427) | human gut metagenome | biome: human gut; feature: human-associated habitat; material: faeces | place: Denmark | collected 2012-06-14 ...
ACCTTCCCGCCGTTCCATTCGATCAGTCGATAGGAGGGGATATGCTCCGGACGGCACTCATGATTCCCGTGAATGCAGAAAACCGTACATTTCAGGGAATTCAGGAGCCGTTTGCATTCGCTGTCAACTTCATTCAAATAATAGTTCGCCCCGACATCACCGAGGATAATCAGTGTATCGTTCCGTGAAATACGGATGTCTTTTGCGAAATTAACGATCCGGTGAGGGGCACCGTGGATATCGCCGGTTATGTAGACCATATAAACCTCCTGCGTTTGTTTGCAATATTATAGCACGGATATACCGTTTAAAACGGTAATCCCTTGAATCATAAGGATTTTTGAAGAAAATATAAGTATGAGCAAAATATAATAATAGCTTTGGGACCGACAGTCAGGAGACTGACCGCCGGTCGGTTGCAACGCTGTCGGCACTCCGTTATAATGATCTCGAGGAAGGATGCAGGTTCTTATTTTCCCGCAGAATGCGTTTCATTGCTCTTGCCGTTTCAATGAGAACCCTCCTTTCATATGCATTGCAGTCACCGAGCAAATCGGCAAATTCTCCGTTGAGGCATATTTGTCGGTTGGTTAAAAGATTCTCCGCAAGAAGCTCGTCCGCAGTCACATTCAGTGCATTGGCGATTCGTACAAGTGCGTCCAGGCTGACACCTTTTGATGCCGTTTCTATGTAGCTGATATAGCCGTCTGAAAATCCGACCAGTTCACAGAGTTGTGCCTGGGACAGGTGCTTCTTTTTTCTTGCCTCTTTAATGCGCTTTCCGATAATCAGGTAATTTAGTGTCATTTTTGACCTCCAATAAAAATATTTACACTAAAATTATACCTCTTTCACTATAAGCGCAGTTACCTCACTATTTCAATATTACCTCATCGGTGATAAAATTATAACAAATATTAGTTAATCGGAGAAGTGAGGTGAGCGAATGGAGAGCCAATTCGATGCGGTTACCGTCGGAAAGCGTATACGGGCCGTCAGAGTTTCCAAAGGTATGAGCCAGGCAGAGCTCGGATTCGCTGCACACCTTGCTACTTCCAATATCAGCGATATAGAACTCGGCAAAACAAAAATGTGGCTTGCGACATTCGTGAAGATTGTGGAGGCACTTCAGGTTTCTGCGGATTCGCTTCTTCGCGCAGATGTTCCGGAGGTCAACGAACTGTACCAAAGAGAATATGCGCAGCTCCTGTCCGATTGCACACCGTCGGAAATTGAAGCCATTATGAAAATATCCAAAGAGGTGAAAGCCTCTTTGCAAGCAAACCGCAATAACGAAGATTGAGTGGAGATGAAAATCCCCACTCTTTTTTATTGCCGCAATAATTTTTTCTTTCAAATACCTACCTGCAGTCAGTGACCTGACTGTGGGTTTCTTTTATTGTTATCCAACTGACGATATAATAGGTGAAAAAGATAAGTCTCGGAGGTAACGATGGAAGAAACGGAAATTTTCAGTCAACTCAGTGCGATTGCTGCTCCTACGTTTGCCGTTACATTTGGGGATGATTCCGAAAGGGCAATCCGAATAGCGGAACACAAGGCCTGGCTTGGAAGTATCCGCCGTGAACGGCCCGCAACCAACATACCGTATAAAGCGGGTATCTACATTCGGTATTTTAATCAGACGAAGTACGATAACTATCTTTCCTATCATAAAAAACAGTTTGCCGATACCGTTGCGCTTTGTCCGCAGTGGACGCTTGTTGATTTTTATATTGACGAGGGTGCCAGTGCTCCCAATATGGAAAACGCACCGGAATGGAGCAGGCTGATTGATGATGCCATGTCCGGCAGAGTCAATCTCATCATTACGCAAAAGGTATCAAATGTGTCCAAGAAGATGCAGGAGATAACCGTATGCTCGAGAATGCTTGCAAAATGCAAACCTCCGGTAGGCATATATTTCATTTCGGAGGATATCTTCACTCTGGCATCGTATTATACGGATGACCGGAGAGATGAATTTTTCTACCCTTATCCGGAATGGAAACTGTTGCCCGATGACGGTGAAGGGACGGAGGGGCTGCTGCATGATTGATTCGGATAAAAGGTCACAGAAAGAGCAGGAAAAAGAGCGCACACGAAGGCGGATGCATGCCCAGGTTGACCGTGAGAATTATGAGTATATTCCCGAAAAGAAGCGGGTCGATTATTATGACAACGATACACCGATGCGGGTTGCGATTTATGTTCGGGTTTCAACCGATGATGTCAGGCAGACAACCTCATATGAGCTGCAGAAGAGGTATTACGAGGACTTTGTAAAGCATCACCCGCATTGGACACTTGTCAGAATTTATGCTGACGAGGGGATCAGCGGGACGATGCTTGAGAACCGTGCGGAATGCATGCGGATGCTTGCAGATTGTAGAGCCGGAAAAGTGGATTTGGTGATTACAAAGAGCGTTTCCCGTCTGGCACGGAACATTCTTGTCAGCATCGGTATCGTAAGAGAACTTGCCGAGCTGAAACATCCGGTTGGCGTATTCTTTGAGTCGGAGTGTATTTTCTCGCTGAACGATGACTCCGCCATGGCACTGTCCTTTGTTGCGACCATGGCGGAGGAAGAATCTCATACAAGAAGCCGCAGCATGGAAACTTCGCTCCGTATGCGATTGGATAACGGAATCCCTCTGACACCGAAGCTTCTCGGATTCAAACATGATGCGGACGGCGGCCTTATCATCAATCCGGAGGAAGCGCCGACCGTTAAACTGGTGTTCTATATGTACCTCTTCGGGTACTCCACGCAGAAGATTGCAGATGCCATGATTGCCCTCGGCAGAAAATCATATCTCGGCAATATCAAATGGACTGCCGGCAGTATCGTTCAGATTTTACGGAATGAGCGTCACTGCGGGGATGTTCTTACAAGAAAGACCTTCACGCCGAATTTCAGAACGCATAAGTCGGTCAAGAACAGGGGGGACAGACCGCAGAGCCATTATTACAACCATCACGATCCGATTGTGTCGCGGGACGACTTCATTGCCGTTCAGCGGATGTTGGACAATGCCCGTTTTAAGAATAAATCGTATTTGCCGGAGCTTCGGGTACTGGATAGCGGAATTTTCAAAGGCTTTGTGGTTATCAATCCCCGGTGGGCGGCTTTTGGAGAGCAGGATTATTATCAGGCAGCGCAGAGTATATGCGCCACGGCCGAAGAAGCTACGCAAGAAAACGGCAGAACAGAAGAAATCCGGGTAGAAGTAGAAGCCGGAGATTTCGATATGCGCGGCTTTGAGGTGGCAAGAGCAGAACTGTTTGATACGCAGCAGAAGCCGTATGTCCTTTTTTCTTACAAGAAGATAAAATTCAGCAAGACTCTGGTAGGCAAACTCGGTGATAGAAATACAGTGGAGTTTTTAATCAACCCGGTTGACCGGCTGTTTGCTATCCGTATCGCAGAAAAAGGAAGCAGACACGGGGTGGTATGTTCCAAGCAGGAGGGCGGAGAGTTTATTCCGAAGGATATCTCTACCGCTGCCTTCAGCGAGACATTGTTCTCCATTTTCGGGTGGAATGCAGATTATAAGTACCGTATAACCGGATCGCTTTATGAACACGGGACAGAAATCGCATACATTTTTGATACGCGAAACACGGAGGCATTCTTCAAGCCGTATGTGCTTCCGGGACACGTAGATGGTAAGGAAGGGCAAACGCCGTCCGTTCAACCGTTTATGCCTTCCGGAAAACATATCAGGGGCATCCCGGAAGAATGGACTTCCACATTCGGTAAGCAGTATTATCTGTATGAGAAGAGCGTCGCAGAGTTGGAATTGCAGAGCGAGGATGAATGGAAGTTGCGCATCGAGGGGCAGTTGTATGAGACGGGAAAGAAACTGAATGTCACCGGCTATGAAGAGCTGCGCTTGTATATTAAAAAAGAACTGAGCGGGATTTCTCCCGAGGAGGTAAACTAAATGAGCGGATACAGTGAAAGTGCTACCGTATCGCAACTGCTGAAAAAAGTGGAGGAACCTGCAGTAGAGATGCGTGATGTGATTGGCAGCGCCGATACATCCCCGGCTCTTGATAAGCACGATGAAATTATCGAGATCGGAGAGGATTTTGATTTCGACGGATTTCAGGTTGTGCGGCGGGAATTTTTTGCTCACCTTGGGGAGCCGTCCGTAACATTTAACAGCTGCAAGTTTTATGTCAATGCGGCGTGCCTGACAAAGTTTCCGACATCTGACTACGCACAGGTACTCATCAACCGCCAAAAGAAAATACTGGCGCTCCGTCCGTGTCCGGAAGGCGCGCGGGACTCGTTTCAGTGGTGCAGCACAAGCAAGGGAAAACGAAAGCCGAAGCCTATCACATGCAAACTTTTCTTCGCAAAAGTTATTACAATGATGGATTGGAATCCGGATTACCGATACAAACTTCTCGGAAAACTGATTCATGCCAATGAAGAATATCTGTTGGCATTTGATTTGACCGCAACAGAAGTTTATCAACGGACTTTTCCGGACGGACAGAAGCCGAAAACCTCAAGGACACCGGTTTTTCCTGCAGAATGGCAGGATCAGTTCGGACTCTCATACAGTGAGCATCGGCAGTCCATGCAGATCAATATTTTTGACGGTTACGCCATCTTTGCCGTGAAAGAGAACGGAGCGGACGGAGAGAATTCATTACCTTCTGCGATGCCTGTGCCGACGGTGGCAACCGTCAGTGAAGGAGGCGATGCCTAATGTCCGGAAATACAGAAATTCTGTCCTTTGATACGAAGAAATTTCGTATTCGGATTCATAAATCTACCATTCATGCACTTGGAAATCCGAAATATATCGATTTGCTTGTCAATCCGGAGAAGCGCCTGGTTGCGGTGAGAGCGCATGACGGGACGGCATCGCAGCATGATGCGCACAGGGTGAAACAACATCTGATGGAATCGGACAACTCCTATGAGATATACAGTCAGCCGTTCATTTTGAAACTGTTTCAGATAATCGGAGACTTGGAGGTGAATCGGTCATACCGAATGACGGGTACCTTGGTTTCATCCGAAAAGATGGCAGTGTATTCGTTGGCTACTGTGACCCGTATCGAACAGTGAGGAGGCTATGATGGAAAACTGTGAAAACACCTCACTCAAAACCGATAAGGATTTTACCAACCTGATCCGTCCGCTACGGCGGCAGGAGTATCTGACTTTAGAGCAGAGTCTGCGCACAGAAGGGTGCAAAGATCCGATCCTTGTATGGAACGGGTTCATTGTGGACGGGCATGTCCGTTACACGATCTGCCGAAAACACGGTATTCCTTTCCGAACAGAAGAAGCGGATTTTTCCTGCAAAGAAGAAGCGATTGCCTGGATATGCGCACGGCAGCTGAAGCGCAAAAATCTGACAGAAGAGACACGGAAGTTTCTGATTGGCATGCAGTATGAAACTGAAAAACTTGTGAACCATTTGCAGTTTCCGAAAGGTGCCAACCAGTATCTCATCCGCATCTGGGAAACGGAATCGGAAGTAATCAGAGATGAAGCAGGAAGATTTGCAGGCAGAACCGGCCACAGAACCGCTACGAAAATTGCAAAGGAGAACAATGTATCTTACGGAACGGTCGAAAAATATGCGATTTATACGAGAGCGCTGGAAGCAATCGGTGCCAAAGTGCCGGAACTTGTGCCGAAGATACTGTCGGGCAGACTCAAACTTTCACATATTGCGGTATTGGAAATGGCACGCCAGCCCGTGGAGGAACTGGAACACCTGAATGAGAGAACCAATAAGAGCAAATTACCGTATTTTCAGTATGGCAGTGCTGCTCAAAAGGGGAACGAACCGGGCTATGCTCCTGCGGGAACGGCAACAGCGAGTATTAAAGATATGCCTGCCTTCGATCCGGATGCTTCGGTTACGGAACTGTGCCTGACGGTTCCTTCCTGGATTAATTCCATCAAGCGCACAGAGAAAAACACCGACTTTGAAATCATAACAAAAGCAGCAAGAAAACGGCTGATTGAAGCGTTGAACGAGCTTGCCGACACGGCTTACGAACTTGCGCTTCAGGCGGAGGAGGAAACCTAAATGGATGAATTCAGCGAGTATGTGCCGAATGTGTATTTTGAAAAGATACCCATCAAAAATCTTGTATCGAACCAAAACTATCAACGGAGCCTGTCCGAGCAGCATGTATTACGGGCGGCGGAACATTTTGACCTATATCAGATTAACCCTGTAAAAGTCAGTCGCCGGAACGGGATTAACTATGTTTTCAACGGACAGCATACCATTGAAATTGTGGCGTTGGTGTCCGGATCGAGAGACACGCCGGTTTGGTGCATGGTTTATGACGATTTGTGCTACGAACACGAAGCGGACATTTTCGCAAATCAGCAGAAATTTGTCAAGACACTCAACCCGATGGAGGTGTTCACCGCCAATATCGAAGCCGGAAACAATGATCAAATGACGATTAAAGGACTTGTGGAGTCGTACGGACTTCGGATTGCCAAGAAGAAAGGTCCGGGGGCGATCTGTGCGGTTTCGACCCTTGAGACGATTTATACGAAATACGGTTATCATGTGTTGAACCGTGTTCTCAGACTTTGCATCGGTGCTTGGGAGGGAGATGCAAATTCTTTTTCCGCAAATGTTCTGAATGCGGTAGCTAAACTGGTGGTGACATATCGGGAACGCCTGGATGAGGACATCTTTAAGGAAAAAGTAGGCGCGTTGTCTATCAAGCAGCTGATTCGGAATGCCAAAGACCGCAGACCGGGAGCTATGGGGGTCTGTGAAGCAATTATTATTGCATATAACGGCAAGAAAAAGAGTGTTGAGCATCGGCTTTCCATGAACCGGCTGTTTGCAAAGGAGGCAGATTTTGTGGAGGGTGAGGCCTTCGGGGATGACGATGCCTACGATAACTATACGATTGATGACATCGGCGAGGAGGGGATAGACGGTGAGGAAGAAACCGAATCTGCGGGCGGAGAAAAAGATGCTGTATAACGCAACTCCCCGTGCGCAGGTGTAGGGGGAGTTGATTCAAGCGGTGATATCAGCACCGTTTTTGAAAATGTAATGCAGGCTTCCGTCAGCCATAACTTTTACTTTATCCACTGTCAATGCCCAGAGCTTTGCGTCGAAGGCGAGCAGTTTGCTCTCGACGGCTTCAAAGGTGCGGATAAAATTGCGGAAGGCATCCGCCCGTGCATGTTTCAGCAGGATTTCTTTTTCCAAAGCACCGATTGCTTCTGTAACGGTTTTGTAGCGGTCCGCATAGCCGTTATATTTCTCAAGATAGCTGTTTTGATTCTGCACAGTGGTGGCATTCTCTTCAATCAGTTTCCGAATCAACTCAGACAGAACGCACAGTTCCTGCTGCAATGCGTCTTTCTTACGGTCAAGTTCGGTGGTGTCTGAGAAAAGGCGGGCAACTTCCTTACAGTTGGCGATAATTTCTTCCTTTCCGTCAAAGAGACGGTTGAATGCCTGAACGAATCCGCTTTTGATCTTGTCCTCGGAGAGGTGAGGAGTTGCGCATTTCTTCCCGCCCTTGAATTTGTCGTTGCATTGCCAAACCGTGTGGCGGTATTTGTCCGTGGAGTTCCAAACCTTAGAGCCGAAAAAGGCACCGCAGTCTCCGCAAACAATATGTGTGGAAAAAATGCTGTTTCCGCTGTATTTTCGTCCGAGAGAATGCCGTCTTACAAATTCTTTCTGCACCTGATCCCATTCTTCCGGAGGAATAATAGCGGGGTGGCTGTCCTCCACAAAATACTGCGGGACTTCACCCTCGTTTGTTTTGATTTTCTTGGAAAGGTAGTCCACCGTGAATGTCTTCTGAAGCAGGGCAGCACCTTTGTACTTCTCATTGGTCAGAATACTTTCAACGGTGGTTGTGTGCCACTGCGATTTCCCGGCAGGGGTCGGGATACCGTCGGCGGTCAATTCCTTTGCAATTGCCCAGGCTGTTTGTCCTGCCATAAAATTGCGGTATATGCGGCGCACGGTCTTTGCCTGTTCCTGATTGATAACAGGAGTGCCGTTCGGTCCTTTCTCATATCCGAGAAAATTGCGGTAGGCGAGACTGACTTTTCCGTCTGAGGCGCTTTTTCGCTTTCCCCATGTAATGTTTTCGGAAATGGAACGGCTTTCTTCCTGTGCCAGAGAGGACATAATCGTGAGAAGCAATTCGCCCTTGGAATCCAGGGTCCATATGTTTTCTTTTTCAAAATAGACCTCAACGCCTTTTTCTTTCAGTTTTCGGATGGTGGACAGACTGTCGACCGTATTCCGCGCAAAACGGCTGACCGATTTGGTAACGATAAGATCGATTCTGCCGTTGAGAGCGGCATCTATCATGGTATTGAATCCGTCACGGCGTTTGGTGCTTGTACCCGAAATTCCCTCATCTGTATAGACCGTTACAAACTCCCATTCAGGGTTTGCCTTGATATATTTCGTGTAATAATCGACTTGCGCTTCATAGGAAGTGAACTGTTCGTCCTTGTCGGTTGAGACTCTTGCATATCCGGCGACCCGGCGCTTATGCAGACCCGTAACCGGCATTCCGGTAAAAGGATTGACGGTTGCCGGTATTACGGTAACGGTTTTAGCCATTCCGGTCACGCTCCTTTCTGCGGTCGCTTGCCGCTTTGCGCTTTTCCGCTGTCCATGCTTCGGCTCTGGAACGGTCATGCCACTGCCTTACGGTTTCTGTGCCGTCTTTGAAGCTGAATATCAGGGTGTTGTTCTTCTCGGCTCGAATGTCCGTTAAACGGCTGTCAAGAAGCTCTGCTGTAAGCTCGGCGGAGTTGAGTACTTCTTTGCAGACCTGTAAAAGTGTGGCTTCGGGAATCTGCTTGGACGGGCAGGCGGCTTTGCCTTCGAAGTTGAAAGTGGAACATATCCAGACAGGACCTGTGGGTGTGGTTTTTCGCCGATAATGCTTTCCGCATCCCCCGCACACAATTCTTCCCGACAGGGGATACCTGTTTGCGGAACTTCCGCTTCGGTAATACCGCTTTGCCCGTATGGCAATCTGCTTTTGCACCTCCGTGAATTCTTCTGCGGAGACAATTGCTTCATGGCAGTTTTCCGCATGATACATGGGAAGCTCCCCGCGGTTCACCAGAGTTTTCTTTTCCAGATAATTATTTTTGTAGAAACGCTGCAGAAGCAAATTCCCCGTGTAGGCATACTGCCTGAGAATCAGCATAATTTCGCTTTTGCCCCATTTGCCGTCGGATGGGGACGGAATGCCGTCTTTGTTCAGACGATTTGCAATGGCAACACCGCCTTTTCCGGAAAGGTACTCATGAAAAATCCGCTTGACGGTGGCCGCTTCCTCTGGAATGACGGTGTAGGTCCCGCAGTTGTATCGGTATCCGAGCATTCTGCCGTTCCATGGCATACCTTCCTTGAAGTTTTTTCGGATGCGCCATTTTTGATTTTCACTGGCAGAGCGGCTTTCCTCCTGCGCAAATGACGAAAGTATGGTGGTCATCAGCTCACCGCTTCCGTCAGAGGAGTGAATGTTTTGTTCTTCAAAGAATATGTCCACCCCCAGTGCCTTCAGTTCCCGCACCGTTTCCAGAAAAGCAACTGTGTTTCTGGAAAAACGGGATATGCTTTTGGTCAGTATCAGATCGATTTTCCCGGCACGGCAGTCTGCAAGCATACGCTGAAACTCCGGACGGTTGGCTTTCGTACCCGTCAGAGCTTCATCCATATAAGCCCCGACATAAAGCCACCCTTGATGCGACTGTATGCATTTGGAGTAGTAACTTACCTGTGCAGACAGGGAATGCAGCATTGCATCTTTGCCGCTTGAAACACGGCCGTATGCCGCAACCCGTACCAAGGTGGGTTTTGGCGGTGCATCGAATATCACCCGTTCAACAATTCTATCCATATATACCTCCTGGCTTCGTTACCATATATTCGCTCTGAAAGTCCGAAAAGTCAAGCGGTTTCAGCGATATATAACTGACGAATTCAGGCCGTATTTTGCGGCAATTATTGTGTCGGTTACAGCGTATTCCTCGACAGAAATCAAACCGCTGTCAAGCATGATTTTGACGGCTGCCATAGTTGCGCGGTAGAGCAGAAGTCTGCGAAAAAGTGCGTTATCCATTTTGATTTCCGCCTTTTCTTCTGGCATCTGCATAGCACGTACGGGAGCAGTACTTTTGGTTTGCTTTTCCGTATGCGTCAAACGGCTTTCCGCATTGGCAGCACACAAGGTGATAGACGGACTTGCGGTTTACCAGTTCGGGATGCGAATTCCACCATGCCATCCGGCACCGGTCCGAACAGAATTTCTTTTCCCGTTTGTGTGGAGTATTTATGATGGGAATGCCGCACTGTTGACAGCTTTTTTGTGCGGGAATGTAGGGATGCCGTTTACAGTAATCTTTTACGGAGTTTGGGGAAAGCCCGAGGGCAGTTGCAATTCTTCTGTATCCGAGCCCTTGCTTTTGCAAGGCAATGACTTCATTTTCCTTTTGCACGGAGGAACCTCACTTTCTGTTGCGTTCACCCCGTATTGGACATTTTTGCGGCGATTTTCCACCGGAAACAAAAAATAAGACCACCGGGGAAAATCCCGATGGGCTTACGGATGACATTATTCGGATTCTTTTTCGCCTCGGCCTTTGGTCAGCTGTTTGACTGCCTGGTTGGCTCCTGTTGCGGACAGACCGCTTGCAGCGCCGAGCACAAGGGCGATGACAGCGTTACCCGTACCAATAACCTCCGGGGCAACGAAAAAGGCAACAAGGCCGCACAGTGCGCCGAGAACGGCGGCTGTCAGCGGTATGAAGCGATTGAATTTTTCAGAACCCCCGACAGCGGTTTTCACAATGTCGATAACCGTGTAAACAATGGCTGCGATGGCGGGGATCGATGCGATTTCCGGAAATGAGTTCATGCAGATACCTCCTGCTATTTATGTGCTTCTTTGTTGATGTGGCGTTCCAACTGAATGATGGCTGTCGTGACAGGACCGTCACAGCCCTGTTCCTTCAGTCCTTTCAGGCAGGCGAGAACGCCCTGCGTGAGCAGAAACTGCTCATCCTTGATGGCTTTGATGTCCGTGTCCTGTTTTTCCTGTTTCAGATACCATCTGTAGACAGCGAACAGAATGCCGAAGATGACCCCCAAAGCGGTGATGACTCCGGCAACGGCAGTGATGATTTCCATAGCACCTCCTCAGTCTTCGAAAACAATGATGCCTTCCAGGGAGAGCATCTCGTCCGGTGTCGGCAGATCATCGGAAGTCAGGAAATCACCGTCGGAAACGGAGACGGGGGTGATGCCGTCAATCTCGCTATTCTGAAGACGGAGAATCTCTTCTTCAAAAGCAACCTTGGACGGAGCATCCTTGAGTTTGATGCGCCCGTCCTCAAGCAGTACGGGTGAACCGTCTTTCTTCTTTTCAGCGTAGGCTTCCACCGCTTTTTTCTCCTGTTCGACATAGATGTCAAATTCGGTTTCCACTGCCTTTCGGAGTTTGACAAGCTCCCGGATTTTACGGTAGTTGCAGAACCGTTTTTCCGTAAGACGGATGAGGGCGGGTTTTGCTTCAATGACGTTTTTCAGTTTCATTTCTGTTGTTCTCCTTTATCTGATTCACATATTGATTGCCGAGTTCGGTGGCCTGAGACTCAAACCACCACGAGTCGTAGGGCGTTTTTGCACCGAACAGTTCACGCTTCCAGTACCGGACGGCAGAGCAGATGCTGAAGAGCAGCATCCGCAGTCCTCCGACGGCAGCATTCTGAATGCCATGCCCGACTTCGTGATTTTTGAGTGATTCGGGTGCTCCTTTGCAGCAGATGAAAAACCACCCCATTTCGAGTCCGCCCCAGTTTTTCCCGATTTCAAAATAAGGGCAGATGCCGAGATAGTCTCGGGGCTTGCACCGGAGCAGCCGCAGGATTCCGTATACAATCAGTCCTACGAATGACAGTGCCCAGCCCTTGGTTTTCTGCCGCTTTTTCAGGGCATCCGGTGGCAGTGACAGAATTTCGGTATAATTCTTATGTTTCATTGCAATCCTCCTTTAGCTGTTCTTTCAGCGTTTTGATTTCTGCTTTCAGTTTTTGAATTTGCCAGGTGTTCATGGCGATGAATTCTTCATAGCGAAGTCCCCAGGATTCTTTATCCGTGTTAGGGTCAGAGATGCAAAGGGCGGCAAACTCGGAGGAGGGCAGATTGACCGCCGTCATCGATTCCTTAACTTCCTGCGCTACAAATCCGGTGTGGTAGCGGCCGGATGTCCCGTCTTTGTAACGGAACCGTCTGGCAATCAGCCTGTCGAAAAGCAAACCGTATTTGTCGGTGAGATCTTCTATGTCCTGCTTTGCGTTTCGGTCAGAAGTGACCGTTATGGCAGAGGAGGATTTCCAGGTGCCGTTCAGTCTTCCGTATGTTGCGGAATAGGATTTTCCGGCTTGCATCGTCATTCCGACGGCGTACAGTTCGGTCGCACGGTCGCTGACGCTGATATTAAAGGTTTCGGACGAAGAGAGCAGTACCTGCATGCCGAAAATCGAAACGCCGGTATCCCCGCCGCCGTAAAAGCCTAACTTGATGGTGGAAGGATCGTTGTCCATCCACTGGTCAGCGGAGAGATAAAGAGAACCGTAGGCAAGGCGAATACTGTACCAGTCATAACCGCCGACCTGAATACCGGTGGAGTCAATCTTGTTATAGAAATTGGAGGAAAGTGATCCGAGAACAATAGACCCTCCCGTGATTTCCACATCGGATGCGTGAACTTTGCCTGCGGAGGTCACATAGAAAGTTCCGGCACCGAGTCCGATGCCGTCCGTTCCGACATAAACACCGGCTGTAGAACTGCTGTAGGAGGTCTTGGTTTTGTAGATGGCTGCCGTGCTGACGGTGAAGCCGCCGATGGTTCCGCTCGGTGCATTCAGACTTCCGGAAAAGTAGCAGTTGGTATCGTCGACCTTAAAATTCTTAAAGTAAAGATACCAGCTTCCGTTGTTGTAGTTCGGGCTGATATAGTAGGTTTTGTTGTCTCCGAAATAGAGTTTTCCTGTGACGGTCATTTCCTTCAGCGTGCCGGATGTGGCACTGATCGAGCCAGTAACGGTAGCGTTGGTGGCGGTCAGGGCGCCGGCTGCGGTCACATAGAAAGTGCCCGCCCCAAGCCCGATGCCGTCGGTTCCGAGATATACCCCGGCGACGGAACTGCTGTAGGAGGTTTTCGTTTTATAAACATAACTCGATCCGATTGTAAAACCGCCGACAGTCCCGCTCTTGGCAGTCAGCGAACCGTAAGAAGATACAAAAAAGGTTCCGGCACCGAGTCCGATGCCGTCCGTCCCGATATACACGCCTGCCGTTGAACTGCTGTAGGATGTCTTGGTTTTATATATGGCGGTAGAGGTTATGGTAAACCCGCCGATGGTTCCGCTCGGTGCGCTCAGACTGCCGCTGAATACCGCACCGGACGCATCGTTTACCCGAAATCCCGGGAGATAGATATAATAATCCGAATCGTTGTAATTCGGGCTGATGTAATATTCCCGACCGTCTCCCAAATACAGCTTTTTGGAAACCGATATTTCTTCGATGCTTCCGCTGGTTGCCGTAATGCACCCGAGCAGACTGACTCCGATTTTGCTGACCGACAGAACCGTTTTGCCGTTGCAGTAGAGGTACAGACCGTCAGCGGTAATTTTCCAACCGAATGAGGAAGTACTCCCGCCTTCCGCATCTGCTTTCTTTTCTATTTCGCCGGACAGTTCTGTAGCTGTCTGTTTCAGGGAGGAGATGTTGCCCTCAGCACTCCCGATTCGCGTTGTCAAAGAGGATACCGACTGCTTTACGGAAGAGATATTTCCTTCGGCGGTTGACACCCGTGTCGCAATTCCGCTGACAGAAACCGAAAGGGAGGAAATATCCGTTTCGTTTTTTGTTACGCGGACGGAAAGGTCGGAGGCGGTTTGGCTGACCTCCGACACCGTGCTTTGCAGATTCAGAATGTTCTGCTTGGCTTCTGCCGTATCGCTTTCCACCGTTTCAACCGTGGTTTCCACCAAAGAAACCCGACTGGTTAAACCGTTTAGATTCCGTTCCAGTGTGGCTTCTTTGGTTGTCAGGGTGGAGATGCTTGTCCGGATTTCCTCCGTTCCGTTGGCTTCCTTCCACGCACTGCCGTTCCAGACCATGGTTGTCGGCGGAGATACGGATGTTTTGACCCACAGTTGACCGACATAAGGATTTTCCGGTGCGGTTTTGGAAGTGACCACATCGTTCAGCGTGTGGACGGTAAACTGTGCCTGTGCCCGCATCGAAAACACCTCCTGTCAGATTGTTACGACTACCATAAAAGTCGCTTTCACGGTCACATCGGAAGTGGATACCGCAAGTGTCTTTCCGGTTTTGGAGCCGTTGGTGCCCCAGGCGGTATCGACGGTTCCGTCCTTGTTGTATTTGGTCCAGGTGTATGTTCCTTTTCCGGCGGTATCGATTTCGGTGCCTGCCTGGTACACCACAGCCGTCAGGGTGGTTGAACCCTGTCCGTTTTTGAAGATATCGCCGCCGGTTGAAGTGATAATAACCTGGATGGGATCGGCATTGTCGATGAAGGTTGCCACATCGGTGAAGTGGCTGTTGTAGGTGTTGGATGCGGAATCCGAGTCGGTGGCAACGCAACGGAATACGGCGTAACTGTCGACCGCAGCGGCGTAGACGGTGAGCGTGTCCTTGTCGGTTCCGGTGTATTTGCCGGCTGTATCGGAAAGTTTTCTCCAGCCGGTTCCGAACGCCGCATCGTATCCGGTTGCGGAAGTCGATGTTACCGAGGTATCCATGATTGCCCATTTGTAGGTGACATTCGTGGTGTCAACGGTCGAACCTCTCCAAAGTTCCGCTTTTGCCGTCAGGGTTGCAATTTCGCTGTTCTTGAATACATTTCCGTTCGGGGTTGTGACAATCAGGTCAACAATACCGCCGCCGTTGACCACGCGCGACAGGCTGATGGAGAGCGGATGCGTGATGGTCAGTCCCGTAGAGGCATCCTTGTAGGTGATGACGCAGCGGTAGTCGATGCCGGGCTGACCTGCCATCGTGTTGGCTTTAACGGTCAGGATATGGCTTTTGGCTCCGCTCAGTGCGTAAGTGCTGTTGGCGGTGATGGCTGTGGTGCTGCTTCCCACATACCACTTGACCGAGGTGACATTGGCAGATGCAATCTGATCGGTTGTCGTGCCGATGACATACAGGCTCGGTGTCAGCACCAGATTGGTGGATGCCCAGTTCGGCGTGTAGGTTCCGTTATCCGGGTTGTACATCTGTGTCTTGGCGTGATTTGAGCCGATGTAGCCTGTCAGCGTCAGTGCGTCATTGTAGTCGATAATGGTAAACTGTCCTTGTGCTTTGCTCATATGAGTTGTCTCCTTTTGGTTGTTTTCCGGTGTCTGACCGGTATCTGTGGTTGGTTCGGTTGTTGCCATGGGTTACCTCCTATAAAAGGCTTTGACGGGTTGTTGTATCGATGAGGTCACAGAAAAAGGTGGCGCGGACATAAACATCATCTTTCGTGATCTCAACGGTCTTTGTCCCGCCGTAATGTCTGTCGTTCCACTCCCGGTCGGACACCGGGTCATCCGAAACTCGCGTCCAGAGAAACTGATTGGGGTCCAGGGTATCCGTGATGTTTTTATCCCAGGAGTACACAACAGCAGACAGGGTAGTCTGTATTGCACCGTTCTTGAAAATGTTCCCGTTGGATGATGTTATCACAAGACGGTACATTTTCTGCCTGTTGATTTCATCGATGCGTTCGTTTGCTTCTTCAACGGATGAAACAGTCGCATAGGCGCGCAGTACCACTTCGCCGGTGTCCAGGTTCCAATAGGAGGAGCCGTCCTGCGACGAAAGCGTTCCGGCTTTTATGATATTGGCAACAAGGGTTCCGGAAGTGATAAAGTCGGCAACAATCTGACCGTCGGCCGTAACGGCGGTTTCAAAGGGACCGTTGTAGCCGTGTGAGGAAAAGCCAAGACCGGCGACATTCCACCTCCAGACATTCACGGCTTCCTCCACGGTCGGTTTGTCCAGTATCAGAAGTTCATACGGCTGTCCGTTGCTTCCGCTGTGCAGGACGACATATCCGCCGTTCTGACCGGTGATTTGCTTGGTTGCCTGACTGATTGCCGAACTCATCAGGCTTGGAAAGCGGTCAATTTTGGCGGCCGCTTCCTCTGCACGCTCTGCCGTATCGCTGACGGTTTTCATCAGGTTAGCTTTGGCAGAGCCGAGTGTGACCGATACATACTTTTCGGACAGTGTGTCGTATACGGTTTTGATGACCTTGGTATGTACCGAAATGCCGAGTTCGGAATGCCGGACGGTAACGGTGTCACACAGGGAAACACGCTCGAGGACTGCCGCATATTCCGGTTGTTTCCAAAGCGGCTCAAAAGCAACGGTCAGCGTGGGTGTTTCCACACCGAGCGGATTGTTTTGCAGATATTTTACGGCACGCTCTCGGAGCATCTCCTCCGTTACTGCGGTGCCGTAGGAAAAGGAATCCGTGAAATCCCGGATCAGTGTTTTCCGCCGTGCCGTGTTCTTCGCAACAATCGGGAGCAACTGTTCCCGGAGCGTAATCACGGTTTCCGTGTCGTCCTCGGCGGTCGATACCGCATAGGGGAGAAGATCCGTGTAAACTTCGCCGGCATCCGCATCGTGTTCCAGTTTTGTCAGGTTTTTTCCGTATTCAATGACAACGCCTGCATTGACTCCGCGTCCTCTGTGATGGATGACCCTGTAATTGTCCCATTCAAACTCACCGCCCCAAAGATTCATCAGAGAGCCTTCCGAACCGCCGAGCATGGCTCGCAGACTTTTCGGTCTGTCCACAGAGAACGGTCTCGGTTCCGTATAATCGGTGCGGAAGGTAAAACGGTGAGAGATCGGAGCATTTTCAAATTCCTGTTCAACGGCAAACTGCGGGGGAGTAGAGGTACTTTCCCTGAGCGGTGCCGGAATGCCGGACAGGTCATAGGAGATATGCTGTGCATATACGGTAACAATTCCGTTTATAGGTGTTGTGATGCGGTAAATGCGGAAAACCTGGTCGGCGGCGGTGTCGTTCGGTTTTACTTTTACAATGCGCTCGTTTCGCAGTTCCGGATAGTTTCGACCGCTTGTCGGATACTTGAGGACGCACTCGTAAGCTCCGTTTCTTTCTTCCGTGACTTCGCAGGAAACGGCATCCGGAAGCGGACCGATGCCGTAAGTGGAAAAGTCAGAGGCATCTGCTTTGAAAAGAATCGGTATCATACGGTTGCCCACCTCGGAATGATTTCCACTCCGGTAATTTTACCGTCGAAGGAAACCGTGTTCTCGCCGGGATACAGAAGGGGAAATCCGTCCCCGGCTACGGTATCGTTTTTTGCTTCGGTGTCATGATAGAAGTTCATCAGTTCGGAATCGCACTCGGTGTATCCGTCCAGTGTGGAGAAACTCCAGGTTGCATTGTGCGACGGAGACTGTACGGTCAGATTTCCGCTCCCGCGCCCGAGAACCTTCAGATACGGCTTGGCAGGAAACGGGAAGGGATTGGTCAGAACAAAACCGGATTCCGTAAATGTCAGCTTTTCCTGTCCCGTCCGGAGAAACCGGAGGGGGTAGCAGGAGAAGCTGACGGTAAATACACCGATTTTGCGGCATTCCTCCGAGATATCCAGTTTGCTGTTAAATACCGCACGGCGAAAAAATCTGGCGTCGTAGCTGTCGAAAAGTTCATGGTAACGGTCAGGTTCAGCGTAAAGCCAGGCTTTGACATCGGTCAGCCGTTCCTCCAATCCGGCAACGGTTTTTGCGGGAACGAAGCAGGTGTAAGAAAGAGAAACATTGCCGAGCCGACCGCCGGGACAAATAAGGTCGCCGTCGCGCCCCGGGATGCTCTGTACCGTGCTGTCATATTTCGGTCCGGAGAAGATGTCTTTATCGGATATGCGAATATATCGCTCTGCAGAGCGGACTCCGTTATAGGAAAACCAGTTCATGCGAAAATCGCTCCTTTCCGTTTGACAAATGCTCCGGCGGTTTGCATGATTTCCTCTGTCAGTTCGGAAATGTCTTCGCCGGAATAGTTGTTGAAGTTTGTAATGCTTAGCTGTAAAACAAAACCGCCCACTGTAGCCGGGGTGGCAGTGGATGCTCTTCTGCCGGAACTTTCGGGATTCTGTGCTTCCGGGAGAACCGTTCGCATATCCGCGCTCAGCCCGTCAAAGACACTGTTCAGGCTGTTTACCGTATCCTGTGCGGCAGATACGGCATCTTCCGATGATGCATCGATGCCACCGGCAAGACCGGTCATCAGCATATCTCCGACCCACGCCATTTTTCGAGAGGGAGAGTGGATGCCGAAGAAGTCACAGATGCCGTCCCAAAGATCACCCGCCCATCCGGAAACTTTGTCCCACAGCCATCCGGCAAGGCTTTGGATGCCTTCCCACAGCCCCTTTACGAGGTTCACACCGACTTCCTTCATCCTGCCGACACCGTCAGCGAATGCACGGACGATTCCGGTAACAATCTGCGGGACGGCTTTTACGATTTCGGCAATGATAACAGGCAGATTCTGCACCAGGGAAATCAGCAACTGAACTCCGGTTTCGATGATGAGAGGAATGTTTTTCAGTACGGTTGTTACGATGCCGGAAATGATGCTCGGAACGGCAGCGATGACCGTCGTAATAATCAGCGGCAGATTCTCAATGAGGGCAGTCAGCAGCTTTACGCCGGCTTCGATCAGCTGAGGAATTGCGCCCAGGACAGAGTCCACAAGGGAGGTGATGATGCTTGGAACCGCATCCAGAATACACTGAATGATGCGCGGCAGGTCGCTGACCAAGGAAGAGATCAGGGAGACACCGGCTTCCACAATTCCGGGGATATTTTCAAGCAGAGTGTCAATGATGCCCATCACCACCGTTACAACCGCATCCAGAACGGTCGTCAGAATGCTTGGCAGATTGGTAACGATAGAGGAAAGCAGCTGCTCTCCCGTATCAATCAGGAGCGGAATTGCCTCCGTCAGTGCGCCGACCAGTGTGCCGATGATTTGCGGAAGACAGGTCAGCAGGGTCGAAACAACGCCGGAGATGATTTGCGGTATCATTTCCGCAATTAGGCGGATGATCTCCGGGAGCAACTCCACAACGGCAGAAACAACCTGCATTACGGCATTCAAAAGAGACGGCAGTGTAGAAGTCAGTGCGCCGATAAGACTTTGAACAATACCCGGAATGATGCCGGACAGCATGCGAATCAGTTCCGGCAGCATCTCTGCCACGGATGTGACGACGGAAAGAACCGCTTCCGCAATCATCGGCAGGTTGTCCGTAATTGCCGCAGAGAGTTCTGCTATCAGTGCGGGGATAAGTGTCACGACGGCTTTCAGAAGTGTCGGGAGCTTCTGCACCAGTTGCTTGATAAATTTCACGATTGCAGAGAAAATTCCGGGCAGAGATGCGGACAGTGCGGACACGGTTCCGTCGATGAGTTTCGGAATCAGGGCAATTACCGTTTCCAATATCTTCGGAAGAAGGTCCGCGATGCCGGCTACCGTGTCGAGAACCGCCTGCAACAGAATCGGAGCGGCGGACAGAATGGCATCTGCAATGCCGGGGAGCGCATCCGACAGTGCCGTAACAATCCGACTCATCAGGTCGGGAATGGCGGTTACAATGGAAGATGCAATCCGGAAAACGGCATCGGTCAGCGCCGGAAGATTGTTCAGAACCGTTTCCGTCACGGCTCCGATGAGATGCAAAACAGCATCTACCACTTGCGGCAGTGCCGTAATGATTGCCCCGAGAACGGAGGTCAGGATGGAAGAAATCTCATTCACCAAGGCGGGGAGACTGTCCACCACCAGTTTCAGGACCGCTCCGAGCAGGCTTCCGATGAGAGACAGAAGTGTCGGAATATACTGCTCAACCGTTGCAAGAATGTTCGGTATCAGAGCTGCGACATTTTCGGACATAACACCGATATCGCCGTTTGCCTCTAAGACGGCGTTTGTAAACTGGCCGAGCAGGTCAACACCTTCTTCGCCGAGCTTCGTTAAAACGGGGAGCAGGACCGTGCCAAGGGCATTTTTGGCGGCAACGCACCCAACCTTGAGATATTGGATTTGGTCATCCAAAGCACCGTAGGCATTCAGCATATCTTCGCTGATGACATATCCGGCAGCCTGCGCCTGCTTGCCGAGCTCTGCCATGCGGGCGGCACCTGCTGTAATCAGCGGGTTCAGTTCCTGGGCGGATTTCCCGAGTATCTGCATACCGAGCGCATCGCGTTCCGTTTCGTTTTCCAGCTTGCCGAGTGCGTCGATGACCTCCCAGTAAACTGTGTCGCTGTCCCGCAAATTGCCGTCTGCATCAAGGACCGTAACCCCTAATTTTTCATAGGCTTCCACCGATAGCTTGGTACCGTCCTGAACCGCTTTCATGCTCTTGATTTGCTTTGCCATGGATTTGGTGAGCGTTTCGGTTGATACATCCACCAGTTCTGCTGCGTACATATATTCCTGTAGCTTGTCGGTGGCAATCCCGGTCACAGTGGATTCCGTCAGAACACCGTCGGCAAAGGCGGCACCGTCAACGGACACCTGAATCAGAGCCTTCCCGGCAGAAACGGCAGCGGCTGCAATGGCGGCGCAGGCGGCAGTCACGGCAACACCGACGGCTGTGCAGACCTTACCGAGGTTTTCTAATTTTCCTCCGGTTTCGTCTGATTCCTTGCCGGTACTCTTCAGTTCGTCACCGAGTCGGTCTGTGCCTTTTGCGGCTTCGGACATTCCGTCAGTGGTATCGTCCAGTGCGGCTTCGTTTTGCCGGAGTTCCTTCTCCATGCCGTTCAGAGCGGCTTGTGCGTTGTTCAATTGGATCTGCCATGCCTGGGTGCGGCGATCGTTTTCGCCGAAGGAAGAGGCGGCATTTTGGAGCGCAGACCGAAGAACCTCGATTTTTTGTTTTTGTGCGTCAATCTGTTTCCCGAGAACCCGGTTGCGTTCGGTCAGAGCTTCGGTAGAGGTGTCGTTTTTGTCGAACTGCGAATCCACCAGTTTCATCTCGGAACCGAGAACCTTAAAAGACTGATTGATTTCGGATAGGGAGCGCTTGAATTCCTTTTCGCCCTCCAGTCCGATTTTCAGTCCGAATTTGCTGTCTGCCATTCCCGTCACCTCCTTTGCGGCAGTAAAAAAGCCCGGGGACTCCGAGCATAAAGAAAGCACCGGCCGTTTTGACCGATGCTATGAAATATAAATTTTCGGACTCAGATGTCCGGCTGATGCAGAATATGGTTCCCGATTTTCTTTTTAAAGTTGTATCATTTTCCGCTCAGTGTTTCTGCCGCCAGTCGCATGGCGAAGCGCACTCCCGCAGAGAATGCCGCTTTTTCGGAGATGGAGTTCATCTCGCCCAGAGTATCGCAGTACTTTTCAAACAGATCTTTCTGTTCATCCGACAGTGTTCCGGCAAGATCCGCTTGGTTGCGTGACAGCAGATGTTGCAAATCTTTGTAGTATTCGTTTTCGTCAATCAGGGAATCCTGCGGATGAATTTCTCCGTCCCACAGTTCGTTCAGAATATTTGTCATATCGTTGCCTCCTTTGCTGACTATACTATACCGTCAGAGAGGCAGAAAGTCCAGATAACTTTCTGATAACAAAAACTCATATTCCGGGCGGAATGATATCATCGATGGTAATCTCCCGATACGGTTTGGAAATGCCGGTGTACTGTCGGTGGCATTCCCACAGGTCGAGAAGCAGTCCGAACGGCATCAGCCAGATTTCATCGACGGGGAGATGCAGTTGCGACAGCCCGAAATAGAGCAGTCGGGTAAACAGTTCCTCATCATTTACCCGACCGCTCCGTTTTTTGGGGAACCGTCCTCTTCACTTTGGATGTTTCGCTTGGTTCCCTTGTACAGCGCATCGGTGATGGCGGTTCTGTATTCCGCAAGGTCTGTAGGTACCGTCAGGAGTTCGATTTCATCTTCTGTCAGGATAGGTTTCTGCTCATCCTTGTGGCGCAGATTATGAATCAGGATGGGCTGATTTGCCAGAAGCGCAATCAGCCATACGATTTCGGCGAGTGCCATTTCAAAGTTCTCGCTTTTCATCAGTTTTTCGCCGAGATTTTCAAGCCCTCCGTAGCGGGCAGCAATTTCTCTTGTTGCTTTGGTCGTCAGAAGCAGGGGATACTCTTCGTCTCCGATGCGAATGACGGCAGAACGGTCACTGTTCATCGTTTCTTTCCTCCGTTTCAGACTTTAGACGGTTCCGATGCGGTGTACTTCGGTTCGTATACCTGCTTATACCAGTCGGCAATCACCGCAGCCGTAGCAGTGTCACCTTCGGTTGCCTCTACCTTCCAGGGATGTGCGCCGTTTCCGTCGGATTTGTTGCGTCGGGTGACGGTACCTTCGATTGTCGGCGTGGAGAAGGTGATGCTGTCGCCTTTTGTAGCAAGGTTGGTTGCCGGGATGCCGAATTTGACGCGGTACAGCCAGTAATACTTGTATTTGCCGTCAGCGCGTTTGGCACGGAATCCCACCGCAACAGAGGAGCCGGTATCTTCGCCGCCGGAGACCAGTACCTTGTTGGAATCGACTGTGGCACCGGTCAGGTCGGCGGCAACATCGGCTCCGATATCGTCAATGCCGAGTGACAGCGTGCCGCCCTTAAACTCCTTGACCAGTTCGGCAACGCCGTCATCGGCATAAAGCGTTGCCTCGTTCAGTTCAACCGACAGATCGGCGGAGATGGCTTTTGCGAGGAGTTTGGGGGTAGCGTAGGTTTCGTCACCGTTTTCGTCTTCGGTGATTTTTGCGTAGTAGAGTTTGTCAAGCCCAATGGTAGCCATAGGGTTATACCTCCCATTCGTAATATTTTGCGGCATCGATCACATAGTGATGATAGCCGGTTTCACTGTCAAAGCCCAGGTATCGACGGTCCGTTACCGTAAAATCCGCTTCCAGCAGGGCTTTGACCGTGCGCTGTTTCATAGCGGAGTAGCTGCCTTTGGAAAACAGGGAGATGCGTGCTTCTTCGATATTCGCACCGGGACGGTTATCCGCATGGAGTGTAAAACGGTCGGAAAGCGGTACGGTTACAAAATACCGTTCCGGTGCCGTGTCTGTGAAATGTCCCGTTTCCACCGGAAACCCGAGAACGGAAAGAAGTGTATGAAGTTCTTCCAGAATACTCATATCTTTTTGATTTCCTCCTCCAGTGTCCGAACCATCGCATCGATACAGGCAGACTCCGATGCTGTTTTTGCCGGCTTCAGAAAAGGCTTAGCCGGTTGACCGTGCCGTCCGTATTCCAGGATGTTTGCGATTTTGGCATTGCTGTTTCCGTCACAGCGCGGTTCCCGAAAGCCGATTTTGATGTTGCTGTCACCGTCTCTGTCCACAAGAACACCGCTCAGTCCGAGGGCTTCTTCCAACTCTCCTGTGGAACGGCTGGGGAATGCGGTTCCACTGCCGATGACAGATGCCAGATTGCTCTTCACCTTTTCCAGAACGACTTCGCCGCCGCTCTTGAGAACCGTCTCCGCAATTGCATCGGTCCGGCTGCCGAGCAGCGACAGCTTTTCCAGAAAATCATCCGGCATTTGAATATCCACTTTAGCCATGTGCGGGAATCACCTTCTTTGCAAGAATCTCAAGATACATTCCGCGCCCTTTAATATTTTCCACCGAGGTGACCTCGAAGTGTTCCTCTCCGCAGAGCAGGGTGTCGCCGACCGAAATCGTAATACCGGGCAGTATGCGGGTGCGAAACAGGTCTGTTGCAGAGGAGAAGGCGGCGAGGTTTGCCCATCGGACGGAACCGTGCCGTCCCTCACGGTAAGCCCGAAAGACGGCAACGGTTTTGTCTGTTTCCCGGGCAAATCCCTCGTTGTCCTTTTCCGTTACGGTACGGATCAGCGTAACAGCGGTGCGCATTTGACCGAGTCCCATGCTACACCTTCCAGTCTCTGTCCAGACGGAGCAGAAGATTTACGGTATTCCAGACCTGCGCTGCCGCATTGGTATTATCCGCAAAGAATCCGCCCGTGGAACCGTCGCGGCTTTCATAAAAGTGGGAAGAGAGCATAATGACCGCCTGTTCGGTTGTGGCGGGCATTGCATTCTTCCCGTA